>Ga0256405_10000773_pt1 | contig 98831 bp, 104 predicted proteins | sample RumenRJG_02DNA_FD_189096 | JGI IMG/M metagenome (GOLD analysis project Ga0256405, IMG submission 189096) | Bovine rumen microbial communities from Lethbridge, Alberta, Canada - RJG_02 | ecosystem: Host-associated > Mammals > Digestive system > Stomach > Rumen | place: Canada: Alberta...
TGATTACATTCACTGGTACAACAACCAGCGAATCCAAAAAAAACTAGGTTACCTTTCTCCTGTAGATTTCAGGAAATTGGCAACCTAGCTTTTCAAGAACTGCTCCAATGAATTGGGGTCAATTCAGAGTGGCAGCCTTCTTTTTTACGGGCATCTGACGTCCTACGGATTAATCACATGCAGGCCTTTTGATTTCAGATATTCCGAAGCCTTCTGGTAACGTTCCCTGGAGATGAAATAGGGGGAGTGGGCATCGAGTCCGATATAGACGTCGACATCGTAATCCTGCGCCATGTTCCAGAAACCTTCAGTGGGATAGCCAAGACCTTTTACAAGACCGCGTTCCTGCTTGATGAAACCCGATGTGTTGTATTCGACGGGTATCCTGTGCTCCTGAGCAAGGGCAAGGAGGTCGCGTGATGCGCTGATGCAGTTCTCGTCAAAGACGGGATAGTTGTTGAACACCAGATCCGGATGACAGATGTACTTGAAAAGACCTGTCTCCACAGCCTTGCGTGTGTTCTCGAAGGACACGATCATGTCTGAGGCTGAGCATCTTTTGCCCAGAAACATCTCTTCCTCGGTTGTAAGGTAATGACTGCCCAGAATGAGGTATTCTATGGAGAATTTCTCAACATGTTCCTTCAGCCAGCCATAGTATTCGACATATGGCTCTACCTCAAGGCCAAGCCTGATGTCGATTTTCCCCGCAAACTCGTCTCTGAGGGAACGGACTGAAGAGACATAGTCGCCAAGCTCCTGAGGGTACATTCGTCCACGCTTTTTCCCGGGATTCTCGAATGGCCATGGAGTATGGTCTGAGAAGCCGAGGACTGTCAGTCCTTCATCAATGGCCTTCAGGACGTAGTCGCGGTCCTCTCCATCGGCATGGCAGCATCTTCTGGTATGGGTATGGTAGTTCTCCATGCCATGAAAGCTATCACAATCAATTTGTTTGCACAACGTATCGGTGCGGTGATAGAATTGGCTATCGTTTACTAACCGGGGCATGAAATGAAAAAAACTGTTGTTGCAATTCTTCTTGTGGTTGTCCTGTCTGTTTCCTTTGCCTTCGCTCAGGATTCCGCCTCCAAGAAATTCGTCGAATCGATCCGTCTGGGTGCAGGTTATGACCTGATGTATGCCAGCGGCAAATTCGATGATGGAAAGACCGCTTTCGACAACAGCAAGTCCGGTTTGGGTCTGAGTGCGGGAATGGCCTTTGACCTTTCGGCCATACCTCATTTCATGACGGAGGGCTGGTACTCCTACATCGGTCTGGATTTCTACTTCTCAGGCAACCTGAAATTCAGAGGGGAGACGCATCCGACGGAGACCGAGACGGTGAAGGGAAGTGTTGGTATGAAGGCCCATCTGGTCATGATGCACCACCACACATTCAACACGAAGTTCAATTTCTATTTCGGCGGAGGGCTGTCGATTGACTGGATGACGGGCAAGCTCACCCAGGGTCCGCAGGAGTCCACCAAATCGGTAACAGCATGGGGAGTTGCTCTTTACGCCGAGGTCAGCTACAGGATCATCAACCACATTTCCGTGGATCTGACGGTGATTCCGGACATAACACTGATCACCAACATGCAGTCGGCAATCGAGTACGACGGATACAAGGAAATCAAGACACGCACCGGCTTCGGTTTCGGAGTCAGCGTGAGCGCGAAGCTCGGACTGAAGTACATCTTCTGAAGAAGGGAAAATGGATAGAAATACAATACTCGATTCAATCAAGGGTCGCCTGATAGTTTCCTGTCAGGCGCTTGACTATGAGCCGCTTCACAGCTCTTTCATCATGGGACGCATGGCAAAAGCCGCAAAGGAAGGCGGAGCCGGGGGAATTCGTGCCAACACCCCTGAGGACGTGACCGAGATCAAGAAGGTTGTGGACCTGCCGGTGATAGGACTGTACAAGAAGGACTACATAGACAGCGAGGTCTACATCACTCCCACAATGGTGGAGATAGAGCAGATGATTGCCTGCGGATGCGAGATCGTGGCAATGGATGCCACAGACAGACTGCATCCCAACGACATGGCACTGGACGAGATTTTCTCCCGCGCCAGAAAGGCCTTTCCCTCGCAGCTTTTCATGGCCGACTGCTCAACGTACGAGGAATGCATCCATGCTCAGGAGATAGGCTTTGACATAGTTGGCACGACGATGCGGAGCTACACCCCTTACACAAAGGGGATCAGGATTCCGGATTTCGATCTTTTCAAGAAGTTGAAAGAAAAACTGAGGGTCCCATTCATCGCCGAAGGCGGAATCTGGGACCCTTCAGAGGCTCGTCAAGCCATTGAGTGCGGGGCCTTTGCCGTTGTCGTCGGATCGGCGATAACGAGGCCCCAGCTCATTACAAAACGTTACGCTGAAGCTATCTCTTGTCCTTGTCTATGAACTCCAGACAGATGATGGAAAGCGATGAGAACGCGATGATGAACAGCACGAATGCTAACCACATGCCCGCAATGTTGTGGGGGGAGCCTTCGTACTCGGGTTTCTGGGCAACTTCGGCTGTCTTGTACTGAAGATATTCCTTCAGTTCCTCACGCCCGATGAAGTCTATCACGTCCCTGACCTTAAATCTGATGGTCACCTCTTTCTCCATCAGGGTCTTAATCTCCGGAACTTCTGCGATGGCCTGCACGAGAGTCCTCACATCATCTTCCTTTAGGTCTGGATACTTTTCCAGAACCTTGGGAAGCTCTCTGTTTTCGGCCATCTCAAGAATCTCTCCGATTGTGTAGATTCCTCCGATTTCGTTGTCCTCCATCTTTACCAGAGTATTCCAGGCCGTGACGGTGGGCAGGTGGTTGTAGTCTGCCTGGGCGGCTATGCACCGGACTCCGTAGTGGGAGATCATGAAGCGCGAGATGCTGTTGCTCCATGCGGGGAGGGTGAAGATTCCGCCTGAGAATACAAGCTGTGCAATCAGCAGGAACGGCATGATGGACATGGCCGTTGTGGTGCTGTGCACCAGCGTGGAGATCCAGAGGGAGATCATGTCGGCCGAATAGGATATGAGGAACACCGTGACTCCGATGTCGAACATCATCCAACTTGAGAAAAGGCCTTCTTTGGGGAATCTGATTCCCATCATCTTGCAGGTGTAGATTGTCAATGCTGACTGTACGGCGCAGAGGATCGCCTGATACATCATGTGGGACACGATGTAGGACGAGATATGCATTCCGGAACGGTGCTCGCGCTTGATTATCTCACGTTCGCGGCAGATGACCTGGATTGAGTTGAAGAATCCGTTCCAGATGGCCACGCAGGATAGGGCCAGAGCTCCCTTGAGGGTTCCCTCCATTGTCACGAAGAAGTCCCTCTTTACGACAAGGGACACAAGTCCGGCGATGATGACGGACATTGGGAGGAGCTTCCAGTCGTTCTGATAGACGAACAGTCTGAGGAGTTTGGTGAAATAGATGCCGATCTGTTCCAGTCTGCCTCTGTGTCTGATTTTCCTTACAGCGGTTTTCTCAGCCATTTGCAGCCTCCTTTGTCTGTTCCGTCGCATATTTGATGACGAACTCGTCAGCCAGGCCATCGCCGCCTACGTCCTTGGCATTTATGCACTGAACGATCTTCTCCATACTGTCACGTCCGAAGAACTGTCTGGCCTTGGCGATCTCTCCGAAGAAGGCAAGGCGTCCGGTCCTGTGGCTGTCCTTTGCAAGGACGATCACATCGTCGAACAGGTCGATGACCCTGTCCGGAGTATGGGTGATGACGATGACTATCTTTCCCATGTTCGCAATGGTTCTGAGCTGCGACATGAGTTCGCGGGCCATAACTCCGTCAAGACCGGAATCGGGCTCGTCAAGGATGAACAGGGAAGGGTTGGATAGTAGTTCCATTGCGATGGAAAGACGTCTCTTCTGGCCTCCTGAGAGCTTGTCGACAAAGTGAGTCCTGCTGGGAGTGAGACCGAAGATGTCCATGACCTCCAGGACACGCTTTTTTCTGGCATCGGAAGTGACGTTCGAGGGGAGGCGGAGCATCGCTGCATCCAGAAGCGTGTGCTCGACCGTATCCTTTCCGCGGATGAGGTTCTGCTGGGGTACGAATCCCACTTCATAGAGCATGCTGCGGTACTTCTCGTACATGTTGCTTCCGTTGAGGATGACCTCGGCCTTGGCCTTCTCGTAGCCTGTCACGGCATTGAGTAGCGTTGTCTTTCCGGCACCGGATCCGCCCAGAAGAAGAACCATTCGTCCCGGCTTGATGTAGAAGTTGATGTTCCTGAGGAGGTATTTCTTGTGGAAGAACTCTGTGACTGTTCTCTCCTTGAGCGATACGGCAAGGCCCTTGTCCATCTTGTTGATGACGTGGGTTCCCTCGGCCAGATCCAGAGCGTCCTTCTTCAGATCCTCGACCCTCATCGACGGGATAAATTTCTTGCTAAGGCCCCAATAAAGGGATGTGAAGCCGCTGACCAGAACCCATGCCACAATCCAGAGCTTCCTGACTTTGTAGACCTCGACAAGGCCGACATAGATTCTGATCGAGTAGACGATTGCTATGACGGTTATTGCCAGAATCGCGAATGCGGCGACCATGATGACCACGGATGATTTGAGCGAGTCTCCGAGCAGGTTCAGAACGAAGAGAAGAACCATGGAAATGCTCAGGATGCGTCCTTCCTCTTCCCGGTCGGCGCACTTTGCCATCTGATACAGGCGTGCGAACGGGACGAATGCCCAGAACTGCTTGACCCCTGATTTTTTGAACAGGAAGAACAGTCCTACAATCTCGATTATTCCTAGAATGCTGCTCCATCCTGTTCCTCCGGTAATCAGGAAGACAAAGACGTCAAACAAACTGTTAAGTTCACCGGAAAAATACATTGTCTCTCTTACCTCTTGTCGCTGTCTGCGTTGTTGTCGTTGCGGTTGTTGTCGTTACGGTTGTTGTCGTTGCGGTTGAAATTGTTGTTTCCGCCGTTACCGTTGTTGTAATTGCCGTTACCGCCGTTGTTACCGTTGTTTCCACCGTTCCTGTTGTAATTGCCGTTACCGCCGTTATTACCACCGTTGTTATTGTTGTAGTTGTTGTTACGGTTGTAATTGTTATTGTTGTTCCCGTTGTAATTGCCGTTGTTGCGGTTGTTGTTCCCGTTGTAATTGCCGTTGTTGTAGTGGTTGTTGAAGTGTGGCTTGAGCTTCTTGGAACAGGCAATCATGTCGGACAACTCCAGCTTGTTCACGTCAGGCTTGTTTCCGCTCTTCTTGATCAGCTCCTCGACCTTGTCATAGCAGTGGATGAAATAATCGATGGACTGGACGATGGTGTTCATCCTTTCGCTGACATCCGAGTCATGCATGACGGAAGAGAATCCTCCGAACTCCTCAAGAGCGTGGTTTGTGGCGTTTCTGACATCACCGATGTAGTAGTAGGCGAACAGAAGGTCTCTCAGTGCATCCTTGTCCGGACAGATCGAGTAGGCCTTGATCATCCTCGAATCGTCCGTAGTCAGCTCGCTGATTCTCAGGTTGGCATAGGCCATCTGGTTGGATTTCTGGTCGTTGGTGTGGGGGACTCCGCCTCTGTTGTAGTACTTGATGTAGTAGTGCGAGATCTCCTCGAGCTTGTACTTCTCGTACGGCTTCAGGTCGTAGTACAGCTGGGCGAATACCTTCTTGGCCTCTTCCGTGGCTTCGGGTGAGTTGCTGTAGTAGAAGAATCCATTGTCGACGAAGGCATCTGCGGCACGGGACTCGATCAGGGTGAGGGTCTGCTGCCAGAAGCCTTTCCTGTAGGCCCATTTGACAAGGTCGATGAATATGATGTCGTCGCTTTCCACAAGTGAGCCGTAGTCGCGCTTGATTCCGGTTGCTATCATGTCGAAGTACTTGTCGACGAATGTCTCGGACTTGATCTGACGGACTTCCTTGAACAGGTTCCTGAGGCTTGTGATTCCTCTCTCAATGTCCGATATGTCACAGAGCGAGATTCCGTAGTCGATGTTCCTCATCGCGTACAGGAGCCTTTCGACATCGTCGTTCTCGACTCCCATCCTCTGCCAGAAGCCGAGGAGCATGTCGGTCTTTCCGTACTGCATGAAGGCCCTGGTTCCGGAGACAAGGTCGGAGATCGAGAATTTCAATGTATCGTCCGAGACGAGGGCGACGACCTCCTCAGGGTTGCGTGTGGTTGTGATTACCCTTGCGACCTTGATGTGGGCATCGGGCATGGCATTGACCAGGTTGATCAGGTTGGTCAGGACGAACATGTCGGAGGCGTCATCACTCTGGATACAGATGTAGAGCTCGATTTCCGAGTTGTCCACATCCTTGATCTCCCTCATGATCTTGCTGAAGTTCTCGATGAAGACGCCGTTCTCCTCTTCTCCGACGGGGATGAACCTGATCATCACTTCCGAGTTCTCCTCGAGAAGCTCGAGCTTGTAGGAGCTTTTCATCTCGTTGTAGAGCTGCCGGTATATCCATTTGAGGTATTTCTTCGGATCCTTCTTTGTCTCCGGGAATTTCTCCTCCATGTTGGAGATGAACGAGTCGCGGAGGTTTATGTCCTGCATCAGGTGGTTGAAGAACCTGTTGAAGTGCTGTGTCTTCTCGGAGTTGTCCGTTTTGTAGAAGAACTCCTCGATCAACTTGCTCATCTGTTCCTGCTCCTCTTCGGAGAGAAGCTCTCGAATGTCCTGCTCCTCGATGTCGATCTCATCGAGGTACTCGGCAAGCCTGTATCTGAACAGGCTGTAGGTGGACATGTTCCTGATGTCCGATGCGTAGAAGGCGCTGCCGTCTTTGAGAAGCAGCGGCTTCAGTCCGTCGCCCTCGTCGAAGGTGGACTTCGATCCGAATGTGACAATCTCGTCGATCCTGTGGTTCGCGAGAACATACTTGCAGCTTGCCTCGGCAGAGATAAGAGCATCGCAGTAGAGGACCTTGTCGTCCTTCTTTGTGTAGTAGTAACGAAGCTTTCCGCCGGAAACTCCTCCATAGAGGGAGGTGATTAAAATTCTGTGTGTCGTAGTTTTTCCCATAGAGAATAGATTACTATAATTCCCGCCATATATGGTAGAGAAAAATGAGGGTTCGGAAAAAGGGTTGTGTTCGGGTTGAGTCCGGGCCCGATAGTCGGTAGAATATCCCGGAGGTTCAAGTATAATGGGGATTTCGGTACAGGACAGGAACAAATCGATAATCAAGGTCGCCGCGGTAGGAATTCTAGTGAACTTCCTGCTGTTCGCCGGGAAGATTATCACTGGTATGGCTATAGACTCGAATGTAATTGTCCTCGATGCAGTCAATAGCCTGTCTGACTCGGTTTCGTGCGTTTTTATTATAATATCGTCGTTTCTGGCCATGAGAAATGCCGACAGGACCCATCCGTTCACTTACGGTCGACATGGACAGGAATGTCATATCCCTGGCCGTGGCTCCCGAATTCAATGACGAGGACCATGAGAAGGAGAGGGTCTGGCTTGAGAATGAGTTGAGCAAACGCTTCCCGGAAATGAACATAGACGTGGCACTATCCATAAATACGGATTGAGGTTCGTGCCTGAATCCGAACCTGGATACGGCAACGATGTAAAGCCTGCGGGATTGACAAAGGGTATCAGCGGGACTGTATAGTAAACCCAGGCGTGATTCGGAGGTGCTTCAATGCTTTTGTCTGTCTTCTCACCGCTATGGTTCATCCTTTTTGCTGCGGATGCAGTGCTGGTTGTTGCTTTCACCTGCCTGCTGAAGGGGCTCGACCTCAAGGGCAAGACAAAGGTTCTGCTTGCACTGGCCGTCTTCAACCTTCTTTACTGGGTCTTCTACAAGTTCATGTTGTCCAAGGACCCGACATTCGATTTTCAGCTTCCGCTTGAGCTTCCGTTCCATCTCTGCAACCTGAACTCCATGCTGATGATCGTGGCTCTTCTCACAAAGAAGCCCGGGCTCCTGAACTTCTGCTACTGCTTCGGTATCTTCGGTGCCTTCCTAGCTCTGCTTTCTCCGGATCCGGCGTTTGTGAACATCGGACTGTTCTCAAGCGTTAAGGGTTACGGATACTGGCTTTACCACCATATCCTGATTGTCCAGAGCATCCTGCTTGTCTCCACCGGATTCTACAGACCCGGATACAGGGAAGTTCCCAAAAGCTACGGTATCCTTCTGGTTCTTTATTTCGGAATGTTCCTGATCAATCTCACGCTGAGGAAGCTGACAGGTATTCCCGTGAACTACCTGTACACATTCGGCATGCCCGGAAACCCGGCTCTGGAAATGCTCTACAAGATTATTCCGGTCTATCCGCTCTATCTGGTTCCGGCGCTTTTGCCCATGGTTCCGCTGTGCTTCGGACTTGTCGCACTCGGAAGGCTGAGCAAGGGCTGCAAGGATACCATCCACAGCTGATTCCGTCCGATTTCAGTCTTAAGCCCATTATTTTCTCTTTTTTTTGACGCATAGGTATTCCTCAACTATCTTCTCGTTGATAAAATAACTGAAGCAATTTCTATATTGTAAATCTTTAATGGAGGAATAAAGAATGAAAAAGACTTTGATCGTTCTTCTTGTTGCTCTCCTTGCAATCTCTGCAGTGTTTGCAAACGGAGCAACCGAGGCAAAGACTGAGAAGGTTGATGCTTTCCATATCGGAATCGTCACCGGTTCAGTTTCACAGTCAGAGGATGACCGCCGTGGTGCTGAGGCTTTCCAGGCTCTCTATGGAGAGGACATGGTTAAGCTTGCCATCTATCCTGACAACTTCACCGAGGAGCTGGAGACAACAATCCAGACAATCGTGAACCTTTCCGATGATCCTCTCATGAAGGCCATTGTCGTCAACCAGGCTGTTCCTGGAACCGCAGAGGCTTTCCGCCAGATCAAGGAGAGAAGACCTGACATCATCTGCCTTGCAGGTGAGTCCCACGAAGATCTTCCTGTCATCGGTGGTGCTGCTGACCTCGTTTCAAACAACGACTTCGTTTCCAGAGGTTACCTCATCATCAAGACCGCTCACGAGCTCGGATGTGACACATTCGTACACATTTCTTTCCCGAGACACATGGCCTATGAGACAATGAGCCGCCGTGTCGCCATCATGAGAAAGACCTGTGAGATGTACGGTATGAAGTTCGTCCTCGAGACTGCTCCGGATCCGACAACTGACGTTGGAATCGCCGGTGCTCAGGCTTACATCCTCGAGAAGGTTCCTGAGTGGGTCGAGAAGTATGGAAAGAACGCAGCTTACTTCTGCACAAACGATGCTCACACAGAGCCTCTGCTCAAGCAGCTTCTTGCTTACGGCGGATACTTTGTCGAAGCTGACCTTCCGTCACCGCTCATGGGATATCCTGGAGCTCTCGGAATCGATCTCTCAGCTGAGGCCGGAGACTTCGCAGCCATCCTGAAGAAGGTTGAGGATGCAGTCGTCAAGGCTGGTGGCGCTGGCAAGTTCGGAACATGGGCATACTCCTATGGTTACACAGTTTCCGCAGGTCTCGCACAGCACGCCAAGAACGTCATTGAGGGCAAGAGCCAGCTTAAGGACATCGATGACCTTTCAAGCGCATTCGCTCAGTTCTCACCGGGCGCCAACTGGAACGGAGCCAACTACACCGATGCAACAACCGGTGTCAAGCAGGGCAACATCTTCCTCGTTTACCAGGATACCTACATCATGGGCAAAGAGGGAGACAAGTACATGCACGCAACAGAGGCTGAGGTTCCTGAGTGGGCATACACAACAAAGTAATTCGTTTTTGACTTACTTATGCAGGAAGGGGCGACCCTTCCTGTGTTGCGGAGGGCAGAGGATTCTCTGCCCTCTACATCACACATTCCAATTCAATAGGGGAATACAATGAGCAATTCAAAAGCGCCTCTGCTTGAGATGAAGAACGTCAGCAAAAGCTTCTTTGCCAACAATGTTCTTCAGGACATCAACTTCAAGCTTGAGGAAGGAGAGGTTCTGGGTCTCGTCGGAGAGAACGGAGCCGGTAAAAGCACACTGATGAAGATTCTCTTCGGTATGAGTGTGATCAAGGACACCGGAGGTTACGGCGGAAGCGTCCTTATTGACGGAGAAAAGGTTGAATTCGAGTCTCCGTTCGACGCTTTGAAGGCCGGAATCGGCATGGTCCATCAGGAATTCTCTCTGATTCCTGGTTTTACAGCCACCGAGAACATCCTCCTGAACAGGGAGCCGGAGAAGGTTAGCGTAGTCTCAAAGGTCTTCGGATCAAGACTCAACACACTTGACCGCAAGCAGATGGACGAGGATGCGGAGCTTTCTATCGAGAAGCTCGGTGTCAGGATCGACAAGAACATGGTCGTCAACCAGATGCCTGTCGGACACAAGCAGTTCACCGAGATTGCAAGAGAGCTGAGCAAGAAGCAGCTCAAGATCCTGATTCTGGACGAGCCCACAGCCGTTCTGACCGAGAAGGAAGCCGATGCGCTTCTGGCCTCGATCCGCGGAATGTCAAAGCGCGGAATAGCCGTCATCTTCATCACCCACAGACTCCAGGAAATCCTGACTGTTTGCGACAAGGTCCTCGTCATGAGAGACGGTGTCATCGTCAAGGATGTTCCTGCTGCAGACACCAACGTCACCGAGATCACCAAGTGGATGGTCGGACGTGAGAACAAGGGTGCTGCCAAGGCCGGAGCCAAAAGGAGTCGTGCCGCAGAGAAAGAGGATGATGTGATCATGTCCATCAAGCGCCTCTGGGTCGACATGCCCGGTGAGACCGTCAGGGATGTATCCCTTGATATCTACAACGGCGAGATTCTGGGAATCGGCGGACTTGCCGGACAGGGCAAGCTCGGAATCCCCAACGGGATCATGGGCCTTTACGAGTCCGGCGGAAAAGTCATCTTCCGAGGTAAGGAGATTCCTCTGAACAATCCCAGAAAGTGTCTGGACAGCCAGCTGGCATTCGTCTCCGAGGACAGAAGAGGCGTGGGACTGCTTCTTGACGAGACTCTGGAGTGGAACATCGCGTTCCCTGCCATGCAGATCCAGAACAAGTTCCTCAAGAGCTATCTGGGCGGTCTGATCAAGTGGAGAGACGACAAGGCCATCGAGGAAGTGACCGAGAAGTACATCGACTCGCTTCAGATCAAGTGCAGCTTGGGTTCCAAGCAGCTGGCCAAGGAGCTTTCAGGAGGAAACCAGCAGAAGGTCTGCCTTGCCAAGGCGTTTGCCCTTGAGCCGAGGTTCCTCTTCGTCAGCGAGCCCACCAGAGGTATCGATGTCGGAGCCAAGGCCCTGGTCCTGGATGCCCTGAAGCAGTTCAACAGAGAAAGCGGAGTCACCGTTGTTATGATCTCCTCAGAGCTCGAGGAGCTCCGTTTCATCTGCGACAGAATCGCCATTGTTTCCGGTGGAAAGATCTCCGGAATTCTTCCTGCTGACAGACCTTCCGAAGAGTTCGGAAGTCTCATGATCAGCAACGTAAGGTAAAGGAGGGGACATGTCTGAACTTGTAAGATCAAGCGGAAATCCGATTGTCGACAGAATCAGAGCCTTTGCCAGGTCTTTCGGCCTTCCCAGACTCATCATCGCAGGATTCCTCCTTCTGTTGTTTATTATGGCTCCGTTCGTAGGCGCCAATTTCTTCACCCAGCTGAGCAACACACTCAACCGTTTCAGCTGGAACGCAGTTCTGGTCCTCTCGATGGTCCCGATGATCCACTCCGGATGCGGACTCAACTTCGGTCTTCCGTTGGGAATCATCGCCGGTCTTCTGGGTGGAACCTTGGCCATCGAAGTCGGTGCAACCGGCTTTGCAAGCTTCTGGGTCGCAGTTCTGTTCGCCACACCGTTCGCACTGATCCTCGGAGCCCTCTACGGCTTCCTTCTGAACAAGATCAAGGGCGGAGAGATGATGATCGCTACCTATGTCGGTTTCTCCTCTGTCTCGCTCATGTGCATGATGTGGCTCCTTCTTCCGTACCACAGCCCGAACATGGTCTGGGGTTATGCAGGAAAGGGTCTGAGAACCACAATCTCCCTTGAGGGTTATTACAACGGCGCTCTTGCCAACTTCCTTCAGATCAACATCGGCCATCTTTCGATTCCCGTCGGATCGCTGCTGTTCTTCGCGGTTCTGGCTTTCGGTATCTGGGCATTCCTGCACACCAAGACCGGTACTGCAATGACCGCCGTCGGTTCCAACCCGAACTTCGCAAGGGCTGCCGGAATCAACATCGACAGAACAAGACTTCTGAGCGTCATCCTTTCGACATGGCTTGGAGCCATCGGTATCCTGGTGTACGAGCAGGGCTTCGGATTCATCCAGCTGTACATGGCACCGTTCAACATGGCGCTTCCTGCTGTCTCCGCCATCCTGATCGGAGGAGCTACGGTCAACAAGGCAACAATCACGAACGTCATCATCGGAACCTTCCTGTTCCAGGGCATCGTCACAATGACTCCTACAGTCATGAACTCGATGATCCACATGGACATGAGTGAGGTCATAAGAGTCATCGCCTCCAACGGAATGATCATCTACGCCCTCACAAGAAAGTCGGAGGTGTCCAGATGAGCAACAACAAGAGTTTCGGTTCAAAGATCTGGAGCCTGTTCAGGAACAATACCGTTCCGTTCATGTTCGTTGTTATTTGTGCTGTCTGCATCCCCATTTCGGGTTTCTCACTCAACTATCTGCTTGCTGAGATCATCACCAGAATCGCCAGAAACAGCTTCCTGATTCTGAGCCTTCTGATCCCCATCATGGCAGGTATGGGTCTGAACTTCGGTATGACACTGGGTGCAATGGCAGGTGAGATCGGTCTTATCCTCGTCTCAGACTGGCAGATCTGGGGAATCCCGGGAATGGTCCTTGCAATGATCATCTCCATCCCCATCTCTGTTCTTCTGGGTGTCATCTGCGGTAAGATTATGAACCTTGCCCGCGGAAGAGAGATGATCACCGGATACATCATGAACTACTTCATCAACGGTATCTACCAGCTGATCGTCCTCTATGCCATGGGTGCAATCATCCCGATCGTTCACTCGAGCATCATCCTTCCCAGAGGTTACGGTATCAGAAACACCGTCAGCCTTCTTTCAATGAGACAGTCCCTGGACAACCTTCTGGCCATCAGATTCGGCGGAATCAAGATCCCCGTCATGACATTTGCAGTCGTGGCTTTGCTGTGTCTGTTCATCGTCTGGTTCAGAAAGACCAAGCTGGGTCAGGACATGAGAGCAGTCGGCCAGGACATGGAAGTTGCCAGAGCCGCAGGTATCGACGTAGAGAGGACAAGAATCATCTCCATCGTCATGTCCACAGTCCTCGCAGGTTTCGGTATGATCATCTACCTGCAGAACATGGGAAACCTCTCGACATACACGGCACACTCGCAGATCGGTATGTTCTGTATCGCAGCACTCCTTGTCGGAGGTGCTTCGGTTGACCGTGCCAGCATCGGAAACGTCTTCCTCGGTGTCACTCTGTTCCACCTGATGTTCATCGTCGCCCCCAGCGCAGGTACAGTCCTGATGGGAGACTCGATGATAGGTGAGTACTTCAGAGTCTTCGTTTCCTACGCCGTCATCACTTTCGCCCTGATCATGTACGAGACAAAGAAGAGAAGAACCTCAAGCCTTGCCGGACGTGAACTGGCACTTGCACAGAAGGAGGCTGACAAATGAAGATTGGAAAAGCCCTGCTTTACAAGATCCTTACGGTTGTAGCCATCCTGATTCTCGCTGCTGTGATGATGATCATCGGCCGCGGCCACACGATCTATCTTGACAACAAGACCATCGAGACATCCGGTGGCTCCTATGCCGCTTTCTACCGTGCCGACATCGAGGTCAAGAACAACGAGACCCAGAAGCTCAGCGCCCGCGAGCGTGGTGCAGCCACATTCATGGGTCAGAGCGTCAAGGTTACAGTGACATACATGGAGACCAAGAACAGCCAGAAGAAGACCGAGACCTTCAAGATCAAGGTTCCGTACGGCTGGGACGGCATAATCATCAATCTGCCGGCTCTGATCAAAGGCCTGGACAAGAGCGTCTACATGACACAGTTCATCGAGACTCCGGTCGAGGTTTCTGCGACAGACGAGACGGTCGTCACGGACGAGTTTGCAGTAAGCGACATCTGATTGCCGTATTAATTGTGATTATTCAGGGGTTGTCCGGTTGGGCAACCCCTTGTTTCTGTCTGTTTTGGGTTTGGAAGACGTCTACAGAGGGGGTTTCGCTTTTTCGGTCTACCTAAATTCGTTTGTTTTTATTCTTCAGGAAGAAAAGTCTACCAAAATAATAAAGTTTTACAATCTTAGGTAGATACAGACTATAATATGGTCATGAACAAGCAGAATCTTATTTCACAACTTAAGGAAAAAAGCCAGAAACTGGCAGAATTGACAGAAAACATCTCCAGATCTTCATATATGAAGGTCAATGGACAGTTGGTATGTAAGAAACAGAAGGGAAAGATGCGTTTGTTCAAACGGGCTGAGGATTCGAAAGAAAAATACCTCAAGCAAAGTGACAGGAAACTGATCAAAGAGCTTTCGGAAAAGACATATCTGCAGAAGTTGGACAAGGCTGCACAAAGAGAGAAGATGCAGATAGACAAATGCATAGAAGTCCTTGAGTCAAAACATAACAGGGCAGGGCAGGATCTTGCAGATATAGACAATGTCTATGACAGGCTTCCGGATTACGTGAAGGAAAATGTTGAGCCGGCTGAGATGTCCGATGAGGCTTACGCCCGAAAATGGCAGAGCAAGAAATACAACAGAAGATGGATGAAAAAGGACGAGAAGTATTATGAGACGCCAAGAGGGGACAAGGTAAGGTCAAAGAGCGAATGGATAATAGCATCGATGCTTGAGAATGCAGGTGTGCCGTACCGGTACGAGGAGATTGTGCCTCTGGATGGGAGAGTGGGGGTGTTCATGCATCCGGATTTCACTGTTCTGAATAAGAGGACAAGGCAGGTCTACTACTGGGAACACTGTGGAATGATGGGTGAGCGCGATTACATGGAGAACAGCTTCATGCCGAAGATGAGTGAGTATTACAATTTTGAGTTCTTTCCGGGGGACAAAATACTTCTGACATTCGAATCGAAGGACCATCCGCTGGACACTGTCGATGTCAAAAGGCTGATAGACAAATACCTGATATGAGAAAAAATAACCCACAACCATTGAACGTAAAGGTTCAGCAGTTATGGGATGGCTGTGATTCGATGGAAAGGCAACTCAGATTTCTGCTTTCTCGAATTTCTTGATGCAGAACGGGAATAGGAATGAGATGTAGAACATCTGCAGGAAGCAGGTGATGATTGTTGCTGCAGGGCCTGAGAGCCACAGCTTGATTTGCGAGTTAAGTACAAAGCTGACGCTGTAGTAGCCGAGAAGACCGAAGAGAGCTCTGCCCAGTTTCTTGACAGCAGTGGTCTCAGTGGTGAAGCCGACGAATCTCTTTTCAAGGACCCAGCCGATAAGGAAGGCGGAGACCCAGCCTACGGCCTTGAAGGTATCGTTAGCCATCTTTGCTCCTTCAACGATGATCTTGCCGTTTGCATCGTAGTCTACAGGATAGTTCTTGAGTGCGGCATAGACGGCGAGAGCGATTGAAAGAGCGATTCCGATGCAGGCAACAAGAATGTCTTTGGAAGGATTGCTGTCCAGCCAGTTCATGAGTTTCAGGGAAAGGAACATGACCAGAAGGCTCGCGGAGATTCCGATCAGGATATCCTGAGGTGTGTGTACACCCAGGAACATACGGCTTAGGCCTACGAGGAGGACAACCACGAACAGCGCAACTCTGATCGGGCGGGAAAGGTCGGTTTTCATTGCAGTTCCGCCGAAGATGCTGGCAGCGTTTGTGGAATGGCCGCTGGGAAATGAATATCCGGTTGCGGTAAGCATGGAATCCCCGTGCGGGATGATTCTCGGGTCTCTGATCCAAGGTCTGTATGCACAGAAAGTAACTTTGAGAAAACCGTTGACCAGACGGTTGCCGCTCCATCCCATCATGAGATAGGTTCCCAGTTCCTTGCTGATGCACCAGTAGATGATGCCTAGGAACACGAGGGTTGTATTGAGTTCTCCGAAGAATGTCATTTTCTTGAAGAAATCGACAAAGATGATTCCGATGCCGTTTCTGAAATTCTGGAAGGCCAGAAGAATGCTGATGTCCATATGTTTACCTCAATTCGGGAACAATCCTACACTTTTTTCAAAGATTGCAACAAGTCGGGTATGTAAGGAATGATTATTTTTGTGAAATCCTGTATTGTGTTGCCATGGGCAAGAAAGTTGTATCGGTATTGACGGCAATTGTGGTTGTGGCTTTGATAGCCGCATCTTTGGTTCTGAGTGACTTTTCACTGACAGTTTTGCAAACCAGGACATTGAAGACCTTGATAATCATCTGCGGATGCAGTGTAGGTTACTGCTTTATCGTAGGTGAGATCACACAGAATTTCTCACAGATGGACAAACTGTGGAGTCTGCTTCCAATTGTCTACGCGTGGGTGGTTGCTGTGAAGGGCGGTTTCAAGACCCGCATTGTGGTTTATGCAATGGTGGTGACGCTCTGGGGAATCCGGCTTACGATCAACTTTGCAAGAAAGGGTGCATACAGCCTGAAATTCTGGACGGGGACCGAGGATTACCGCTGGTCCATTGTCAGACAGAATCCCATATTCAGACACAAGTTTCTGTGGACTCTGTTCAATCTTTTTTTCATCTCGTTCTACCAGAACGCTCTGGTTCTTGCAATATGTCTGCCGGCTCTGGCTGTGATGGAGTCTGCAGTGCCGTTTGGGTATCCTGATGCGCTTGCGTTGATCTTCGCCGTAGCGTTTCTGATTCTGGAGACGGTGGCGGACGAATACCAGTGGCTTTTCCATCAGACAAAGAAAAAATACATGGCAGAGACAAGGGACATGGACAAGCTTCCAGAGCCTTACAATTTGGGATTCAACACGCTCGGTCCTTGGAGCCGGATGCGCCATCCAAACTACCTGGGAGAGCAGGGGATCTGGATTAGTCTTTATTTCTTCACAGTTGGTGCAGGTGCGGCAAGGTGCGGCATCTTCCACTGGTCCATGGTGGGGCCGCTTCTTCTGATCTTGCTTTTCATGGGAAGCTCGATGCTGGGAGAGAAGATATCAGCAGGCAAGTATCCGAGGTACAAAGACTACATCGACCAGGTCTGCAAATACGTTCCGATCCACAGTTTTGACAGTTCGAAGACGGGCAGCAGGTGATTCTCGGTAAAGACGCTGAACGGCACGTGCAGACCGTTGGAATGCACGGGAAAGGCACGTGCAGGACTCAGTAAGGCATGTGATGGCATGGGAACGCACTTGCGGGCACAGGGAGACACTGGAGAGGCCGTGCATGACGCTGAAAGACATGTGAAGACATGGGGAACACGGAGGCAACAGACACTGTTTGCAGTATATTGGAACAGATATTGTTGGCATCCAGTTAGTAAATATGTTTATAATACTGTTCGTGGAGCAATGACGGCAGGATAATGCGTCAGGTTTTGCTCCATAGGATTGGATTGAAACCGGAGGTGGACGATGGACGCAGTTGTTGATAGAAGGGCGGCCCGCAAGTCAAAGCGCAATCATGCCTTGGCCCTCTGTGCAGCAGGGCTTCTGATCAACATAGTCGGTGTCCGTGTTGCCAGGGCAACAGGAATCCCGTTTTATCTCGACAACATAGGAACTGTTCTTGCGGCGGTTCTGGGCGGAACCATTCCGGGAATTGCAGTCGGATTCTTCACGAACATTGTAAATGCGATAGGGGATTCGGAGACAGCTTATTACGGCTCTCTGTCCGTCATGATCGCCATTGCGGCCATCATTTTCGAGCACAAGGGATTCTTTACGTTCAAGAAGCCCTGGAGACTGCTGGTGGTCATAGCTGTGTTCTCTCTGATCGGCGGAGCTCTGGGTTCCGTTCTCACATGGGCGCTCTACGGTTTCAGCTTCGGAAGCGGTATTTCGGCGCCGCTCGCCCACAGGCTTTATGAGACCGGTCATTTCTCGCAGTTCTTCTCGCAGTTCAGCGCCGACATCATCATAGACATCGCCGACAAGGCGGTGACGGTTCTGATTGCTACGGCCGTGCTGCATTTCCTGCCAGAGAAACTGCGCAACGATCTTGTTCTCACAGGTTGGCATCAGACACCTCTTACGGATGAGACGCTCGAGGAGGCCAGAAAGAGACGCAAGGACAGCAAGTCTCTGCAGTCGAAGATCATACTTCTCGTTGTAACGGCAATGCTGGTTGTTGCAATTGTGGTCACCGTGATAAGCTTCATCTACTACCGGAGAGCCGCAATCCAGGAGCAGATATTCCAGGCCGAGGGTTATGTCCGTGTGGCCGCAAAGGTCGTCGACGGAGACAAGGTCAACGAGTACATTGAGAAAGGCTTCGATGCGGAAGGCTACGACCTGGCCTATAGCCGCTTCTACGATCTGGCAAACAGCTCGGAGAATATCGAATATGTATATGCCTATCAGATCCGTGAGGACGGATGTCATGTCGTCTTTGACGCAGACACTCCTGATCTTCCCGGCGAGGCTCCTGGTGCTCTGGTCGAGTTCGACGATGCATTCCTCGAATGCCTTCCTCAACTTCTGGCCGGAGAGAGGATAGAACCGATCATCTCGAATGAGAAATACGGATGGCTGCTTTCTGTCTACGAGCCTGTCTACGACAGCAACGGGAAGTGCCAGTGCTACATAGGCGTGGACCTGAACATGGACCAGATTGCCATAGACGGCTATCAGTTCCTGGCCAGAGTCATTTCTCTTCTGGTCGGATTCTTCCTGCTGATCCTTGCTTTGACGATCTGGCTTGTCGAGTACAGCGTCGTCCTTCCAATCAACGCCATGTCGATAGCCACCGGGCGGTTCGCAAATGACAGCGGAGCCGCACTTGAGGAGGCCGTCGAGGGTATCCGGGAGCTGGATATCCAGACGGGCGATGAGATCGAGAACCTCTACCATTCCGTGACCAAGACCACGGAGGACATGGTTTCAGCAATCGAGAACGAGGAGCATCAGAAGCAGGTCATCACCAAAATGCAGAACGGTCTGATCCTTGTGCTTGCCGACATGGTGGAGAGCAGGGACGAATGCACGGGCCAGCATGTCAGAAAGACAGCCGCCTATACCGATGTCATCATGCGCGAGCTGAAGAAGGAGGGCGTGTACACGGACCAGCTCACCGATGAGTTCATCTCGGACGTGTTCAACTCCGCACCGCTTCATGACATAGGAAAGATCAAGGTCTCCGATATGATCCTGAACAAGCCTGGAAAACTCACCGACGAGGAGTTCGAGGTCATGAAGACCCATACCACAGCAGGATCCGAGGTCATAGAGCATGCAATGCGCCTGGTGTCCGAGAAAGACTCTGCATACCTGAAGGAAGCGAACAACCTCGCTCTCTACCATCACGAGAAATGGAACGGATGCGGATATCCGACCGGCCTGAAAGGCGAGGAGATTCCGCTTTCCGCAAGAATCATGGCTGTAGCCGATGTCTTCGACGCGCTTGTGTCGGTCAGAAGCTACAAGAAGAGCTTCTCTTTCGAGGAGGCCATGGATATAATCAAAAATGGATCAGGTTCCCATTTCGATCCTGCCATCGTCACTGCATTTGTCAATGCAAGTGACGAGGTTCGCAGAATCATGAACACCAATATGGCAATCTGATGAGAATCATGTAGAGGACGGTGGGAAGGACAATGCTCAGAAGGGTGTTCCTTTTCCATACATAGCTGGCTACGCAGACGGCAACCGAGATTCCGGCGGCCAGGGCGGTGGGGTCGGTGAACCTCACGTCCTTCAGGCAGAAGATCACGAGCATTCCGATCAGGGCTGGTGTGAGGTAGCGGTTCAGACTTGCTAGAAAACGGCTCTCCGTCTTTCTGTGAAGCAGGCCGTTGATGATGAAGGGAAGGGTCCTGAGAAGGACTGTGACTGCAGATGCTATGATGCAGACGTAGAGTTCAGTTCCTGACATCCGGACCTCCTTTTCTTTCTTTGACGGCCACTGTCGTCACGACAGCAACCGAAATCGCTGCGAGACTCGGAATGAGGAAGCTTCCGGGGCCGAAGACAAGAAGGCAGACAAGTGTCGCCACAAGGCCCAGAACGGATGCGGGGATGCTTTTGTGCTTAAGAATCTGGTCAGTGAACGTGACGACAAAAAGTGCGGTCATTGAGAACTCGACACCGTAGAACGGAATGTCGACAAGTTTCTGGAAGCAGATTCCGAGGATTGTTCCCAGAACCCAATAGCTCTGGTTGAACAAAGACAGCAGGAAATAGTATACGGGGGCATCCAGTCCTTCGGGAGCACCGTCGCAGACTATGGAGAATGTTTCGTCCGTGAGGGCGAATTCAAGATAGGGTTTGTACTTGCCTGTGTCCCGGTACTTGTCCAACATGCTGATGGAGTAGAACACATGCCTCAGGTTCACGGCGATTGTCATGAAGACCACATAAAGAGGGGAGGCTGAGGCCAGTATCAGGTTCACAGCCACATACTGCATGCTGCCCGCGAAAACTATCACACTGAAAAGGACGGCCGCCAGAGGACTGAGGCCGCTTGATGTATATACCAGACCGAATCCTATACCCAGGGTGATGTAGCCTGCCATCACGGGAAGAGACTTGATGAATGCTGTGCGTACCTCATTGTGTTTATGCATTATTATTGGCAAATATGGCATAAAAATGCAAAAAGGTAAAGAAGACGGACTTGTTTTCAAATCCGTATTCCATAACATGGGCCGTTCAATTATAATATCCAACCAGATATACAGCATTGAAGGTGGTGGAAATGAGTATTGGAAAAAAGGCTCTGGCAGTTCTGTTTGTCGCGTTTGTTCTGGTCTGCGGTGTTTTCGCACAGTCGATCAGCGAAGCCACACACGGTGAATACGAAGGGAAGGTGGTGATCCTCCATTCGAACGATGTGCATGGCGCACTGGAGGGCTATGCGAACATGGCCGGTCTCAGGGACCGCTTCAGGGATGAGGGTGCCGAAGTCATTCTTGTCGATGACGGTGATTTCAGCCAGGGTTCTGCATATGTCAATGTCTACAAGGGCAAAAGTGCTGTGGATATGATGAACAGGGTAGGCTATGATATCGTGGGTCTGGGAAACCATGACTTCGATTTCGGATACCAGAATCTTGTGGACAATCTCAAGGACGCCCGTTTCAAGGTCATCTGTTCCAACGTTTTCGGTCCGGACGGTGCTCCCATCTACGATGCAAGCTATGTCTACACCACACGAGGAGGGCTCAGGATCGCTTTCTTCTCCATGGATACTCCCGAGACCATGACAAAATCCAATCCTGCAAAACTCGGGGATGTGAAGTTTGCAACAGGTGATGCTTTCTTCGACATCGCCCGTTCGATGGTGGACGAATACAAACACAATCAGGGTTGCAGCCTTCTCATCTGCCTCACGCATCTTGGAACGGATGTCGCGTCAATGCCCTATACTTCGTACAATCTGTATGAGAAGGTCGCTGGAATCGATTTCATCATCGACGGCCACTCGCACACTATCTTCAGTTCATACGACGGGCTCCCCATCCAGCAGACAGGAACCAAATTCCAGGAAATCGGTGTCATTGTAATCGATGAGGCCTCCGGCAGAATCGAGGCGAGCTATGTTCTTCCTGTAGATCTCCTTCCTTCGGACGATGATGTAGCAGCCTATGCCCAGACAATAGTGGACAAGGTCAATGCCGAGTTCGAGATCAAGTTCGCTGAATCTGCTGTCGACCTCAACGGAGACAGGGATCCCGGAAACAGAACCATGGAGACAAACCTTGGAGACCTCGTCTGCGATTCAATGATGTGGGTCATCACATCCGATCCTTCCGGCATCAAGGTTCCTCAGGAGAATCTGATTGTCCTGAACAACGGCGGAGGAATCCGCGACTGGATCAGGAAGGGTGATGTCACCAAGAAGGGTGTCAACAATGTACTTCCGTTCGGAAACACGGTCTACCTTGTATATGTCAAAGGTTCTGTGATTCTCGATGCGCTCGAGGCCTCGACATTCTGCACTCCTGCCTCGGTCGGAGCTTTCCCTCAGGTTGCCGGAATCAAGATGACTATTGACACCACAAAGAAATACGATGCAAAACCGGAGACGTATCCGAACTCAACGTATTATGGTCCGGCCTCAATCAATCGTGTGACAATCGACAGCGTGAACGGCAAGGCGTTCGACCCGGATGCGACATACGGAGTCATAACTAACGACTTCGTTGCCGCAGGCGGTGACACATACTATGCGTTCGGCAGCGCCAAGGACAAGTTCGATACAGGTCTTCCTCTCGACGAGGTTCTGATGGATTACATAACCGAGGTGCTCGGCGGGGTCATCGGTGATAAGTACGCCCAGCCGGCGGGAAGGATTACCGTTAAGCAGTGAGTTTGAAGCTTGAATGTGATGCTCGGCCGCACAAGCGGTCGAGCGATAAAGCATGAGAGCTTATTTCACCCAGCGTCTGATGGCATCGTCGCAGGTGGCGACGTCCTGTCCTTTTATGGCGATGCCCTGCTCAAGTTCTCCGCCATGGCGTTTTACAAGAGATTCAAGCTCCATGGCGGCCATGCCGAAAGCTCCTTCCTCGTTTGTGCAGAAAGGTCTGACTTTCTTGCCTGTGAAATCCAGGCTGTCGATGAAAGTGGCTATGACGCGCGGATAGCTTCTGTACCAGATCGGGAAACCGATGTAGATGGTGTCGTATGCATCAAGGGTCTGCAGATGACTGATGATCTCCGGTCTGAGGTTGCCGTCGATCTCGGCCTTGGCCCTTCTGCAGCACTCGTCATAATCGGAGGAGTATCTCTCCTTGGGTTCGATCCTCATGATGTCCGAACCGGTGATGGCTGCTATCTTCTCGGCAACGACCATTGTGTTGCCCTTTTTTGCTGAATTCTGTTCCTCGTATGAAAAATATGCTACCAGACTACCCATAATGCCCTCCTGTTTGTGTTCAACCATGATAACACAATAATGTTGCCCTGTCATTGCAACATTTTGGAGCCTGTAAGGATATGGCTTGATGGAATCCTGATGAGTGAGTATTGTTTCTGGTTAACAGGTGGAGTCAGATGAAATACAGCGAAAAGATTGTTCTGAAGGACGGACATGAGGCTCTGATAAGAAACGGAGAGGCTTCGGATGGAGAAGCTGTCTTCGAGGTTTTCAACCGTACACATGGGGAGACGGATTATCTTCTGTCCTATCCGGACGAGAACAGCTACGATGTCGAAGGCGAGGGCAGGTTCCTGCAGTCGATGACAGACAGTTCCGACGGTATCGAGCTTGTTGCTGTTGTGGACGGAAAGGTTGTGGGAACCGCAGGCATCGGGGCAGTGGGGAAGAAGTACAAGGTCAGGCACAGGGCCGAGTTCGGCATAGGGATCCTGAAGGATTACTGGGGCCTTGGACTTGGAAAGGCCCTTGCCAAGGCATGCATCACGTGTGCAAAAGAAGCCGGATACGAACAGCTGGAGCTTAATGCCGTATCCGGCAACGAAAGAGCGATCTCTCTTTACGAAAGCCTTGGTTTTGAGGAGTTCGGACGCAATCCCAGAGGGTTCAGGTCGAGGATCAGCGGTTATCAGGAAGTTGTGTATATGCTTCTGAAACTATAGGGTACAGATACGTTTTGATCGAAATGTTGTCGTATTCCATGTATTTGTTTCTACCGAATTTCTTTACATATGCGATTACATCGTACCAGTCCATCCAGTTTCCATTCTCAAACCGGATGAAGCTTTCTCCCGGATTGACTATGCCTTTTGAGTAAATTTTAGAGAACTCCCCTTCATCACCGTGCATTTCGTTGTAAAAGGATGCACCGTCCTCGGACATGTTTCCGTTGGTGACGAGCGAATACCTCGTGCCGTTTTTTGTCTGGACAGCCTCTTTTATTACAACCGATATGATGCTTCCTTCCTTTATGAAGGTCTTTTCCAGAGATATCCTGTGATAGCCTGCATACCTGAATGTCTCTGTGGTTGACATCAGCAATGTGCCCTGAGTAGGTTCTGAGGCATCTTCGTCAAGCAGATATATGTCTACAGTTACTTCCGTATCCAGATTGCCGGTCATGACTGAAATGGAATGCAGGTTGCAGTCTTCATCCACATGGAATACGTTGGCAGCATAGATGGGGTCTTCAAACAATGTGGAACGGGATAACATCGATGGCAAACTGTCGTACAGCATAACAATCGAATAGTCGATTCCCGTGTAATCCATGACATAGTAGTCGAATGTGGCTATGTCGCACAGAGTTTTGTCATAGTAGGAAAGAAGGAAATAGCCGTCATTTCCCCAGTCTTCTGACCAGCTGTTCTTGACTATCCAGACGCCGTCTGCGGGTGGACGTTTGTCTTCCGGCCAGTTTTCAGCAGAGAAAGTGTCATCCCAGCCCACTATGGTAGCCGCATGGTTTGGCATAGCATTATCGTAAGTGTACTGGGCGTAGATTATGGGATCCGTTCCTATGAACGTCAGATAAGGTTCCTTGCTGCTGAATTCGACGATTGCTTCATATGAATCTCCGAAATTCGCTGCCATAAAAATGGTTACAAGTTGGTCATGGTCATATTTGGAGAAGTCATAAGTGTCCTCGGACATGTGGTTGAGAGCAAGTCTGTCTTTGACAAGATCTATAATCTCTTCTGTAGTCAGATCGTCTGTGGCAATAAATCCACAGCGGACATCTATGTAGAATTTCAAGCGGTCTTCCGTAAGAGTCGGGTCGTCCATAAGACTCTCTGTCATCTTTTTCTTGCGCTCTTCTTTTGAAAGCTCAGGCATGGACTGATCTCCACAGAAAGCCATTCCGACGGCACGTCCAGCCATAAGCTCGGCTTTGATGGCTTCTCTCGCACCTGGAAGGTAAATGACATCACCTTCAGGTGTAGCTCGTACAGGGGATGGCAGGATGTTGAGATCCCTGAGTTCAAAACTGAAAGAATAGCGCAAATCTTCCGGCAGACTCCAGTCTCCTGAATAATCTGTAGTTCCTTCGCTGTTGGTATACGGGGCATATTCTTCAAGGAGAATTCCCACTCCGGATGCCAGACTGGCGCAGGACATAAGGTAGTTTCCACCTGTATTCAGACGATCTTCGAATCCTTTCACCAGATAAACACCTTCACCAGCCTGGGAATCGTCATTGGGGTAGGGGTACTCGCCCTCCGGATAAGCATCCAGGGTGGGCAGCGCAGTCATGGTGAACCAGGCCAGATGTTTTTCGGACAGGTCCATGTCACAGTTATATTTCTCTCTGTATGTTTCTGTTGTCATGCCCATGGAACTGAGGATGCTCGACTCACTTGCAGCTATGGCTCCGAAGGACCAGCAGGTTCCCCAGGGAGACTGGTCCTTGACGGAAGTAACCAGACCTTCGTTCCGGAGATCGAATTTTGAGGGGAACTCGCCTTCAACCGGAAGGGAGTCCATATCGGTATAGAACCATTCAATTTCTCCAATAACGTCGAACAGCAGGTCTGTTGCCTGTGCCATATTGTTGGCGAGGTAGTCCATCTCATCCGATTTCTCCAGGGTCGATTTTCTTGCATTTGTCGCGCAGCCGGTGAGAACTGCGACAAGGAAAAGGGTGATTGTTAGTACATGGATTATTTTGATTTGTTTCATACATATATTTTTCATCCAATCAACGCTGGTAATCAACAGGAATCAATAAGAATCCGAAAGGCTTCAATGATTTGCCTTTTTATGCTAAACATATGGTGAAATTTTAAGGTGGTGTTGCGATGGCCAGACGTTTTTCCTATTGGGTATTCCGGGCTACGAGGGCTTTGGTGAAGTTCTTCTATCCTGTTCCTACGCTTGTAGGGGAGAGCAACATACCTGCAGGGGCCTGTGTGATCGTAGGCAACCATGCGCAGATGAACGGACCAATCGTGGCCGAGCTCTATGTTCCCGGTGACAGATTCATATGGTGCAACGCAGAGATGATGCATCTGAAGGAGGTTCCGGCCTATTCCTACAAGGATTTCTGGTCGGAGAAACCCAAGTCGGTACGCTGGTTCTACAAAATACTCTCATACATGATTGCACCACTTTCCGTATGCATCTTCAACAATGCCCACTGCATTGGCGTCTACAGGGACCTGAGGATCAGAAAGACCTTCAGCCAGACCATCTCGAGGCTCAAGGAAGATGCGAGGATAGTGATCTTCCCTGAGATAGACCCTCCGGTGAACAACATCCTGTATTCGTTCCAGGAGAGGTTCATAGACCTGGGGAAGATGTATGGAAGGCAGACGGGTAAGAACCTTTCCTTCGTCCCCATGTATGTGGCGTCTGATCTCAAGATGCTGGTGTTCGGAAAGCCAATAGTCTACGATACTGCGGCTGATCCCAAGGAGGAGAGGGAACGCATCTGCAAGGAACTGATTGATTCCATTTCCGAACTTGCATATGACCTTCCGCCGCACCGTGTTGTGCCTTACCGCAACATGTCCAAGCGCCTTTACCCCACCAACGAAAGACCGAATCAGATCCACAAGTGAGACCGACAATGAGAAAACCCGTTGTAGATTATAGAGAGTTCCGTCTGTCACGGCTCAACGAGCCGCGCTTTTCACACCTGAAGCTGCTCGGAGGCTGGATCGTCTACTTCCTGATGTACTTCCTCACAGAGCATTTCATCCCGGTGGAGCGCTGCCATGTGGTTCACTGCGCCCTGGACGACATCATCCCGTTCAACGAGTACTTCCTGATCATATACTGCTACTGGTATGCTCTGATTGTGCTGTCCCTTCTGTATTTCCTTCTCTACGACATCCAGTCTTTCAGGAACCTGCAGATCTACATCATGATTGTCCAGGCTGTGGCGGTGATAATCTATATTGTGTGGCCCAGCATCCAGCTTCTCAGGCCCACGTCGTTCGAAAGAGACAACTTCCTGACACGTATGATGGCTTTTGTATACGCTTTCGACACTCCTACAGGGGTGTGTCCGTCGCTTCATGTTGCATATTCTCTGGGAATCGCATCCTCATGGTGCCACAGGAAGGAAAGCCCGTGGCATCTGAAGGCGTTCATGATTCTGTCGGCTGTGATGATCTCCCTGTCCACGGCATTCGTGAAGCAGCACTCGGTTGTAGACATATTAGCCGCACTTCCGCTTGGAATCCTTGCCGAGTATCTTGTGTTCTGGAAAAAGATAGGTTATCCGAAGACCAGGTCTAGTCAGTGTCCTTGAACTCGCCATAGAACGTGACGATGATGGATGTTATCAACGCCACGCAGATTATTCCGTACAGTCCCAATATCACCGAAAGGACCCGTCCGATGAATGTGACGGCGGTGAAGTCTCCGAATCCGATTGTGGTGATCAGCGTGAAGCAGTACCACAACGCATCCTGGTATGTGGGGATTCCTTCCTCGACATCCTTGAGAACGAACGAGAAGGCCAGAATCAGCAACAGCAGCCAGAACAGAATCTCCGTGGCATAGGTTTTCCTGATAATCTTCCTAATCACGTCCAGCTTCAGACGGGAGAGGAAGATTATGATGATGTGGATGATGGCCCAGATGGAGAAAACCAGACCCATGACCATGTTGTGTGTGACATTGTTCTCCTCAAACGGTGCGAAGATCACCATGAGGCTTATAGGCAGTATGACCAAGATTTCGGCCGCACACATCAGAATGTTCCTGATTGAATGCTTACGCACAATCGAGTGGATCCGTCCGGCGATGAGGGCAAACGCAATGGACACGGTAGTGGTTGAAATACGGACCATGCCGGAACTGACGATCGAAATCGTGGCCGCACTGGCCAGATAAAGGAAGACAACGAAGTAGTTGACTCTTGCCCATACCTTCTCCTCTTTGTTTTCAGGTTTGTGCTCAAGGGTTCTGAAGAGCCTTGAGAGGGCGAGAAGCACCATCAATACAGTTTCGATGGTCAGGGCCTTACGGTCATATTTCATCGTCTGGAGCTGGATGGATATGAACAGGATCAGGAACGACACTATGCTGTCGGGAATCTTCATGCTGAAGTTCTTGATATCTTTGATCTTTTTTCTAGGCATATTACTATCCTCAACTCATTGTCTGCATCATTGTTTCCAACACGCTCATATAATTGATGAGCACCGAATGATACATGATGACTATTCTGTAGATTCCCTCGATATATACCACAATGCACAGAATCACGCCGATAAGGGGGATTGCATTGTCGAACATGGTTGTCTTCTCCTGGTCCCTGTTGTACGAGTAGAGCAACGACAGGGGAGAGAGGATCATCAGGACTATGGATTTTCCGAAGCCGCAGTCGGTTACAATCTTCAGGGCGGCTTCCACAGCTCCCTCCGCCTCGATGGCAATGATTCCGCCTCCGATGACAACAACCATGATCACGGCGATGATCAGGTCAAGAATGGAGATGACGAAGAACACGATTGCCATTCTGATGGAGAAGCTGAGTGAGTTGGAGTTCGTCTTGAGGAACTCATGGTACTGGTCAAGCGTGTTGCCGTGTTTCATGTACTTGCGCTTGCGGATCATCATGATCAGTCCCAGCAGTATGAGTGCCAGAAAGCTCATCGGCGGCTTTGTAGTGAGGAACGGGAAGAAGTAGGGTGAAAGGACTATCTTCCTTGTGGATGCCTGGATTTTCAGAAGGATGGATACAACTTCGTAGACCACAGGCAGCAGGGCCATGAGTCGGAAGATGATGATCTTCTTTCCCGTGAAGATCCGGCTGGGTGTGTAGTCAAGGAAAAACATGAACGCGGAGCAAAGGAACAAGTCGAGGAACATGTTGAAGGCAATATAACCGCTGGGAAGCATAAGCGAGCTGTATTCCTCGAAAACCATTTCCTCCGATCCGAGGTAAGTGCGGCACAGTCCTCCGATGATGTGCTCGTATAAGTAGAAGAACAGGACTGTTGCACCGATCATGAACGCAGCGTACTTGATCAGGAGGGCCTTGTACTTCTTCTGCGAATTCAGGATCAAGGAGAAGTTCGCAATCAGAAAGAGAGGAACTGTAAGACCGGAAAGGCTGCTTATGATATCCGTATACAGTCCGTAGTCCAGCTCGGGATTGAGCTTGGAAGCCAGTTTCAGAATGACGGCAAGCTGGGCCAGCACGAGGAACAGCCATCCGAAAATCTTCAGATGTCTGTGAGAAAGGGGCCCTTTGTACCTGATGTCGTTGCTGAAATTCCTTTCGTGAAGTCTAAGTCTTTTTGTCTTCATATCAGTCTCACTTTACATCGTTGTCGGTCTGTGTTATGCCGTGTCTTTTCTCAAGCCACGGAAGAAGGTATCTGCTGTAGAGGAAGCTCAAGATTGCAACCATCGGGATTGAAAGGAGGATTCCGACGATTCCGAACATGTTGCCGCCGACAATCACACCGATGAGGATCCACAGGCCGGACACTCCCAGTGAGTCGCCGAAGAGCTTGGGTTTGATGAAGTAGGCGTCCAGAAACTGCAGAAGCAGTGTGAAGCCCAGGAAGAACAGGACATGTATGGGTTTGACCAGAAGCAGGATGAAAGCTCCGAATGCTCCTCCGATAAGCGGGCCGAATGTGGGAATCAGGTTTGTCAGGGCCACGACGAAGGTGATAAGCCCTGCGTACTCCATTCCCATGATCATCATGAAGATGAAGTTCAGAGCTCCGATTATGGCACTGTCGATCAGGTTGAAGACGATGTAGCGCTTGAAGACATCGTTGCTCTTTGTAAGGAAGATTGTGATTTCGGCATACTTTTCCTCGCCGAAGATGGCCTTGATGAGCCTTCCGGCTCCTTTTGTCAGGGAACCCTTTGCCAGAAGGAGGTAGATTGCGAGCATGAAGGCGATCAGCCAGCGTGCGATGCCTCTTCCTGCGCTCATTGATTTGGAGAGGACTGTGGAGGCACTCTCCATGATGGTCTTTGTGGTGTCCTCGACCTCGGAGCTGCCGATAAGGTAATCGAGGTCCAGAAGGTCCTTGGAGAGGCCGATCTTCTCAAGCCAGGTTCCGAGGGATTCGACGTAGGAATCAAGGTTGCCAATGAAGGTCCCAATGCTAGAGATGAGCTGCGGAATCAGGATCATCAGGGAGAAGACAAGTAAGGCGGCCACAAGAATGAATGCCACAATGCAGGAGATTGTGAAGCGATTCTTCTCTTTTCTGATGAAACGGAACATCGTTTCGGAAAGGAGGGTAGCCAGCGGATTTACAATGTAGGCTATGACACAGCCCAGGATGACGGGTCTGAAATAGCCGATGAACTTTCCGATTCCCCTGCGTACATCAGGGAGTCTGATGAGCAGTACGTAAAGAAGAACGGCAATGCATGCCGCCACGGCGTAGGGATACCACTTCCTGTCCCTCAATTTCGGTTTATCCATTCAAACCTTCCTCCGTAGTGTGTCGGATACAATATTTTATTTAATTAATTTGGGACTTGCAACCTCACATTGCATCTGCAGCTTTCTTTTTGTTTCCCCCTTTTTATGTTTGGGCGTATAATGGCTGATGTAAACGATTTGTGAGGACAATATGAAAGAAGTTTATGATTTTCTGAAGAAGGCCGGAACATATTATCTGGCAACTGTCGATGGCGACCAGCCCAGGGTCAGGCCGTTCGGTACCGTTGATCTTTTCGAGGACAGACTCTACATCCAGACGGGAAAGAAGAAAGAGGTTTCTATCCAGCTGAAAGCCAATCCCAAGGCAGAGCTGTGCGCGTTCATGGACGGGCAGTGGCTCAGAGTCAGCGGAACGCTTGTTGAGGATGACAGACGCGAGGCCAAGAAACATATGCTCGACAGCTATCCTCAGCTCAGGGCCATGTACAACGAGGATGACGGAAACACGCAGGTTCTGTATTTCAAGGATGCCACCGCGGCATTCTTCTCGTTTACTGCACCTCCGAGAATCATCAGGTTCTGATTCTGTTCAGGTGATGCAGAACAGCCTCAAGGACTCCACCTGCTATGGCCATGGCCTTGTCCGAGCAGGTGGTATGGTCCGTTTTCTCTCCGCGTGGATCCACATCGGCCACCTTGAATCCTTCCGGAACTTCCAGTCCGCTGAACAGCATGCCGCGGATCTTGCCTGATATCAAGGTTTTTACAGGAATCTGTCCGTTTGGGCCATCGACATAGGCAACCGTCTGTCCTGCGGCCACTATATCACCGATTTCGCAGACGGCATGGAACGTTCCTCCGCAGGGACTGTGCATGACGCGCTCCATGCCGTATCCTTCAATGATTCCCGGAATTCCCGTGTTCGGAATTGCCGACCCGTTGTAGATGATCCTGCCGAGGGTGTGGCCTCGCTTCGTCTCAATAACCGCATCCACATCATCCGGGGCTTTGAAGCCCGGGCCGAGTGCTATTGTCAGGGGTGCCATGTCACGGCAGGTTCCCAGGTTCCTCTTTGCGATTATGGCATCGACAACAACCTCGGGACGGAGTTCTGATATCAGCTTGCCTTCAGGGTCCTCGACCACGGCGACAGTGCCGGATAGGGCGGTTCGGAGAGCGTCTTCTCCGGTGCATTTCCTTGCTCGGATTCCTTCGACCTCTGTCTGTCCGGTCAGGAGGGCCTGAGCAAATGCCACGGTCCTGCGGATTACCGTCGGTTTCCCGATGTCCAGCATGATGACGGGGAAGCCAGAGTTGTGCAGCCTTACGGCGGTTCCGGTTGCAAGATCTCCGGCTCCGCGGATGATTACCAGTGTTTTTCTGATGTCGGTCATGGTTGTGATTATATACCCGTTGGATGAATGATAGAATAATGGTTTTGCTGAAAAAACTGTGAAAAGACGTGGGAGTTTTTCATTTGTTAGAATAGAATGGGCAGGTAGGAGGATGCCATGAACAGTTTCAAGGGTTTTCAGAAGGGAGTGAATCTGGGTGGCTGGATATCCCAGTTCAAAGAGTACGATGTGAGGCACTTTCAGTCCTTCATCACGGAAAAGGACATAGCCGACATTGCCTCACTCGGTTTTGACCATGTCAGGGTTCCTGTGGACTACAATGTCCTGGAAGATGAGGAAGGTAATGAAATCACCAGTGGTTTCGAATATTTGGAGCATTGCAGGCAGTGGTGCGAGAAATATGGACTGAACATGCTCATTGACCTTCATGAGTGCTACGGATATTCGTTCGATCCTCTTAAGAAAGGCATGGACAGAAGGAAGTTCTTCTATGACCAGGCTCTTCAGGAAAGGTTCTTCAGCCTTTGGAAGAAGATTGCAGAACGCTTTGCCGGCTATCCTGATCAGGTTGCCTTCGAACCTCTGAACGAGGTTGTGCTTTTTGAGGTCAAGGATGCCTGGAATGCCGTCCTTACCAAGTATATAAAGCTGATGAGGTCCATCGCTCCCGGAAGCTACATCGTGGTGGGAGGTGTCTTCTACAACAGCGTGATGACGGTAAAGGATCTGGATGTTCCCGTGGACGACAGAATCGTCTACAACTTCCACTGCTATGAGCCTACGGTGTTCACTCATCAGGGTGCCTACTGGCAGGAGAACATGCCGCTGGACTTCAGGACCGTTTATCCGAAATCCGTCGCTGAATACAGGGAACTGCATGAGAAGATCTACTGCGACAGGGACAGTGCCATATTCATGGACGGTCTGACGGACATGGGTCCCGGTTTCTTCGAACGAATCTTCGAGCCTGCCCTTGAGAAGGCAAGACGGGACGGGGTTGCCATATATTGCGGTGAGTACGGTGTCATAGACAAGGCCGACAACGAATCGAAGATCCGCTGGCTTGAGGACATCAGCGCTGCATTCGGGAAGTACGGAATAGGTCATGCCCTGTGGAACTACAAGGAAAAGGATTTCGGGCTTGTGGATTCCCGCTTTGAATCGATCAGACAGAGGTTCATAAAAGACATCAACGGCACTATGTAACAGGTGAAAGCCTCGTTTCAGTAAAATAGGGGATGACAATCCGCCTTGATGGTGATAGACTGTCTATCGCCATGAACCCAAAACATTTTTCTTTTTATTTGACACTTGTTGTCGCTTTGCTGGCTTTGATGATTGCAGCCGGCTGTACAAACGAAGTTTCCAAGGTCACCGAGGGAACGCTCACAGTAAGAATCTCAGATGCGAATTCGAGAGGGATTGAGCCTTCAATCTCCATGCTTGTATCAAAATACAAAGTCGCCATCTTAAACTCCCTGAACGTCGTTGAAAAGACGGCCGAGGTAGAATCCGCTGTAAGCACCATTGATTTCAAGCTTAAGGCCGGAGACTACACCGTAACGGTCGAGGCCCTGAACGATGAGGAAACAACCATTGGAATCGGATCAAGTTCGATATCCGTTGTGGCAGGGGATGAGAACTCCGTGACGGTGAACGTTTCCGAATGCAAAGGAGAGGGAACGTTCTCTGTGGCCATCGAGGCAAACAGCGGTTATGCTCTGGATCTCGTTATCTATGACCTGTCCGCCGAGGAGGTTGTCAATGACCATCTGGTGTATGACAACGGAACATTTGTGACATCCGAAAAGATAGTTCTCCCTAACGGATTCTATTTATTCGCAGTTATCAGGACTGATACGGGTGAAGCGATTAAGGAAGATTCTCTGAGAATCATCAAGGATTCGACGTCTTCCTACATGGCCACATTCACCCTCTATTCCGACGGAAGCCTTTCCATCGTGAACGAGGTTCTGGTTGTCCCTGAAATTGAGTTAACACTGAACAAAGTCAAGTTCACTTCTTCCGAAACACTGACCGCAAGTGGATCCTCTATGCCGCCCTTCCTCTCACAGTTGCCGCCATCCTCATGTTCACCAGATGGCCGGGCCTCGGAGAGCCTGCAAACTACGGAAAGACCTGCATCTACGCCACAATCACATACATTCTGTACGGAATGGTCTATACTGCGCTTCAGATTCCCTACGGCTCCCTGGCATCGGTTGTCACCACAGATGACCATGAGAGAAGCAAGCTCTCCGTCTGGAGGTCCATGGGAGCGGCTTTAGGCTCGATTCCTGCCCTTGCACTTGCAAGCTTCGCCTATGCAAAACGACTTGATGCAAACGGGAATCCTGTGATGGGTGAGAACGGCAAGGTGATCACAGATCTCATGTACAAGCCTGTCTTTGTGGGTGTTGTGGCGATTTCGGTTCTTGCGATGATCCTTCTGTTCATCAGCTTCAAGCTCAACAAGGAGAGGGTGAAGACCAAGCCACAGCCCAAAGAGAAGGGTGCAGGGCGCAAAGCCATCAGGATTCTGTTCAAAAACAGGGCGTTCGTGTCCATCAGCCTTGTGTCCATGCTGCTTCTTGCCGGACAGATGTTTATCCAGAGCTTCTACACGTATCTTTTCAACGACTATTTCCATGCCAACTGGATGAACCTCGCCTCGCAGGCCTGCACCTATTCGCCGATGCTGATCCTCATGTTCTTCCTGCCAAAGATGGCGAAGAAGAAGGGAAAGAAGGAGATCACGGCAAGCGGAGTCCTCCTGGCATCCTTTGCGAACCTAGTTCTTTTCTTCCTGAAGGGTGTAAATCCCGAAAAGCTCATCTGGCCGTTCCTCGGACTGTGCTTCATCAGCGGATGCGGTCTGACCGTCCTTGTCATGCAGCTGTGGGCCATGGCCGCCGATGCTCTGGATGACATCTTCGTGACCACAGGTTCCAAGGACGATGGCACGGCTTATTCGTATTTCGCCTTCTTCCGCAAGTTCGGTCAGGTCATCGCCGCCATCTGCGTCAACGGAGCCTTGCTCGGCATGAACTACAAGTACGAGAAGGGTGCTGTGCAGACTCTCGAGAACCTGAAGACCATGTACAATCTAGCTACTCTGATTCCGGCAGTGATGTTCGGAATCATGGGTTTCATGCTTCTTTTCTACTATCCTCTCACAAAAGAGAGCGTCGCTGAGCTTCAGTTGAAGAAGGAGCAGAAGCTCAAGGAGCATTACGAAAGCAAGAAGATTGACATCTGATCTGTCTACGATTCGTAGATTGTTTAGTAAATGACTTTGTGTTATATTCGTTCCCATGAAGATTCTTGTTTTAAACGGAAGTCCCAAGAAGGACAGCAGCGACACAATGTGCATCACACGTGCTCTTCTGGAAGGAATGAGGGAAGTCGCACCCCAGGATATTGAGATCATCCATACAGTGGAGAAGAACATCGAGTACTGCTCGGGCTGCTTCTCTTGCATGAGAAACGGTGGCAACTGCATCCATGACGACGACATGCGTCCGATTCTGGAGAAGATCCTGGAAAGCGATCTTCTGATCTTCAGTTTCCCTCTCTATTGCTATGGTATGCCGGCGTCGCTCAAGGCCCTTCTTGACCGTGTCCTTCCGCTCTCAAGCATGGCGATGCAGAAGGTTGGGGACAGATACCACCATGTGGGGCAGGCTGTTTTTTCGCATCTGCGCTACATAATGGTCTGCGGCTGCGGTTTCCCAAACAGCAAGCACAACTTCGAGGGTGCGGTCATGCAGTTCAAGCTTAATTTCCCGAACAACCACACCATCATCACCATTCCTGAAAGTCCGATGTTCAACTCTCCTATGGCCGCACCGGTTACAGGTCCGAGACTCGAGCTTGTTAGGAAGGCAGGACACGAATATGCCCGAAACGGTGAGATTCCACAGGCTATGCTGGAAGAGATCATGTCTCCCATGATTCCCGACGAGCAGTACGCCGCCATAGTTAACAGCGGGGTCTGATGTACTTGGTTTCTCCAGACAGTAAACGGGTTTAGCTGTTTTTTGAAGTGTCATCCGGTACGGGGACATGGTATAATTTCCCTGAATTGTGGCCACAGGAGGAGATTCTATGCTTAGCAGGAAAGAGAAGACCATCACCATTGTCCTTATGGTTGTGCTTGGCACATGCATGCATTTTGTGCATGAAGCAATCCCCGTAGGGATGATTGCCGATTTCCTGGGAAACATCTTCCCTGTGAATGAGACCAGCTGGGAGCATATGAAGATGATCTGGTATCCGTTCCTCACGGCCGGCATTATCCTCAGCTTCAGGAAACAGAACCAGGGGTACTTCGCCGCCTTCGTGGTCTGCTCGGTCATGGCCATGCTGATGCAGCTCGGAGCGTTCTCCACATACCAGTCGTTCACCGGGATCAGCGTTCTGATTCTGGACATCATAATCTATACGGCTACAATGGTTTTCTGCATCCTGCTGGCATTTGATTTCGCCAACAAGAAATGGACGCAGAAGATGCTGCCGTTGTGGATACTGCTTGCAGTGATCATTACGGCCTCGATTGTCTATCTGACCTACCGTCCTGCCGACGGATACGTGTTCCTGGACAACGAGGGATTCCACCATCACGAGCACTGAGACGGGTGAGATGAAGAAATACTGCATGCCTGCGATTCTGCTGGCGGTTTTCGAGACGATTGCCGTCACGTTGTGGCTGACGAAAGACAACCTGTTCTATCTCTTCAATTTCAGCTATATTGGCATTTCCATATCGCTGGGAATGATCCTCTATATCAGGAAATACGGCCATGCCAGGCGTGTGGTTCAGTTGCTGGTCGGCCTGTACATGCTGGTTTACCTGGGCCTTATCTGCAATGAGAACATGCAGATAGAGGGTTTCTGGTACTACCTTTTCACCGGTGTCTTCGAGGCGGCGACAATCCATTACGCTGTTGCCAAGATCTTCGGGCCGCTTCTGTTCGGAAGGGGATGGTGCGGTTATGCATGCTGGACGGCGATGGTGCTCGATTTCCTGCCATACAAGACTCCGTCCGGACCCCGGAATAGAATAGGGTGGATCCGGTATGTCACGTTCGTCTGTTCGCTGGTTTTCGTTGCCGCTCTGTTTCTCATGCATGTGGGGAATCTCGAGCGCATCATGTTCTGGGCGTTCGTTGTCGGAAATGCCCTGTACTATGCTGTGGGCATCGTCCTGGCTTTCCTTTTCAAGGACAACAGGGCCTTCTGCAAGTATATCTGCCCCATAACCGTGTTTCTCAAGCCCATGAGCTACTTCTCGGTTTTCCGGGTGAGGTGTGACAAGGACAAGTGCATCTCCTGCGGAAAGTGCAAGCGTGTCTGCCCCATGGATGTGGATGTCACGGACAATTCGAGGAATCGCAAGAACGGGACGGAGTGCATCCTCTGCATGGAATGCGTGAAAAACTGCCCAAAAAATGCCCTTTAATGTTGAATTATGCTGTTGGGTATTACTGCGACACTACTTTTTAAGTCTCTGGAACAAAAAAAGTAGAGTTTTCCTACTTTTTTTGAAATCACGATTTAAAAAGTAGTATAAGGTCAGTTCTGGCTGTCGGTTTGTGCCGCCTGTTCTGCCGGCACTGCCGGTTTTTTCTTCTTGATTCCCAGGACGGCCCATCTGAAGAAGGGGATCCTTGAGATCAGTGCTTCCAGCAGGTATGCGGTACAGAAGGCGGAAACAAGGGTCAGAACATAGACCATCGCCGGTGAAAGGATGTTGCTCTGGGCAACTTCGACGGCCACTATGGAGATTCCAAGATAGTGGAAGATATACAGGCCCCAGCTGTGCCGGCTCATCCAGGATGTGAAGGCGTTGGTGTAATCGAGGTATTTCGCACCTGCACCTAGAGCTGCAATTGAGGCGAAGTAGCCGAAGAAAATGAACAGGGGAGATCTGTTCGCAGGGATATCTGCATAGTTCTGGCCGAAATAGCGCCATGAGAAGGATGTTCCCAGTGAGATTGCAACAAGAACAAACACCGGAGACCATCGTTTGAGAATATCGATGACCTCGTCGTGGGAGAACACGAAGTAACCGAGTAGGAAGGCCATTCCATAGTATCCGAAACGATAGACAACGATGACCGGCGTGTTGAGAATCTGGGCCGCACCGAAGACCGGGATGGAAAAGATCATTATGGCTATGATGTTGGTTTTTGCACCGAGGTTCCACAACCTGTCTTTGTCCAGTTTTCGAATTGGGATAAGCAGGGCACATAATACCCAGAGAAGCTGGATGTACCACAGGACTCCGATACCGCTTGCAACCATGATCAGATATGCGACCGGTGCCGGCACACTCTGCATGGTATACATGGCATCTGATAATCTGGTATTGAAATAGCCCTGGATGAACTGGAACACGAAAAGGCCTATTGTGGAGGGGACCAGGAGCTTTGTGGTTCTGCTTCTGAAGAACTCACCTCCCGTGTGTTTTTCCAGATAGCATCGGGAGCTGATGCCAGAAATCATGAAAAGGAGGAACATGAACCACGGATATACCATGTACTGGAAGACGTCGTAGTGCTGTCTCTCAAGGCCTGTGATGTTCCCCACAACGCCGGGGATACCTTCGGCATTGTACATGTAGATGACGTGATAGATGACGACAATCACGACTGTTATCCATTTGATATTGTCCAGATAATGCTTTCTCATACCGCACAATAGTAGCCATTCGCGTTTTGAAAGTCCATATGGGTTTTATCGGGCTGTTATCATGGACAGAGTGTTTTTTCATCAAAGACCGTCTTGTGAAATCATCAGCTGTGACGAATAATATACTCAGACACTAACAAATCCGACTGCAACAAGTTATCAGGAGATCCCACCATGAAGAAGGTCGCATTGCTTTTTATTTCTCTGCTGGCTCTTACATGCATTTTTGTGTCATGTAACGACGATGTCGAAAACGAAGTCAAGCCTGACCAGTTCGTCGGAACCTGGGCCCTGGATAGCAAAAAGGATTACATCCTGACCAGATAACAGGAAGTTTGAATGACGTTTGATTTCAAGAAAGAGTACAAGGAATTCTATCTGCCTAAAGACAGGCCGGAAATAGTGACGGTTCCTCCGGCAAATTACATTGCTGTCAGGGGAACGGGGAATCCCAACGAGGTGGGCGGAGCTTATCAGCAGGCGATAGGTGTTCTTTACGCCGTAGCCTATACTCTGAAGATGAGTTATAAGACCGACTACCGAATCGATGGTTTCTTCGACTATGTGGTTCCGCCGCTCGAGGGCTTTTGGTGGCAGGATGGCATCGAGGGGGTTGATTATTCCGACAAGGCCTCGTTCCACTGGATTTCAGTCATCAGGTTGCCTGATTTCATAACCCATGAGAATTTCAAGTGGGCGGTGGAGACGGCTCAGAGAAAAAAGAAGATAGACTGCTCCTCTTCGGAGTTCCTGACAATCGATGAGGGCCTCTGTGTCCAGATCATGCACAATGGTCCGTTCGATGACGAACCTGCTACGGTGGCCAGGATGGACGAATTTCTTGCGCAGAACGGGTATGAAAATGATTTCAGCGATAAGCGCCTGCATCATGAGATATACATGTCCGATGCCAGGAAAGTTGCTCCGGAGAAATGGAAGACCGTAATCCGCCATCCGGTAAGAAAGGCATGATTGAAATAAAGGGGGGAGGGCAATATGGAAGTTCTGGATGCGATCAGACAAAGGCATAGCTACAGAGGAAAATATAAGGAAATTCCTGTCCCGAAGGATGATCTGAGAAAGATCATGCAGGCCGGACTCGATGCTCCGTCAGGCTGCAACAAGCAGACGACTTCGCTGATTGCCGTGGATGATCCGGGTATTCTGGCGAAGTTCTATGAACTGATGGAAATGCCTGCCTCAAAGGCTGCCCCTGCGGCTGTCTGTGTCCTGACTCAGAGGATAAACGCATACAGGGATAAATGTTTCAGTGTGCAGGACTATTCCGCTGCAATCCAGAACATGCTGCTTGCGATTGTTTCCATGGGATACCAGAGCTGTTGGTACGAGGGGCATATAACCGATGATGACAGGATCTGCGACAAGATGGCGAAGATCCTGAATGATCCAGATGGCTATGACCTGGTCTGTTTCCTTCCTGTCGGAATTGCCCAGGACAATCCCTCCGGCCCCGTTAAGAAAGCATTTGAGGAAAGAGCCGGGTTCAATTCGTTTGCAGGGAATCAGTGATTATGTTCAGAATTCCATCCGGCAGAGTTCCTTGCTCCGTTTTTTGAAATTGCTCAGCATAATGAACTGCAGAACAATAGATGCAACGTCAATCACAAGAGCAATCACCAGAGCGATGTCAATGTCAGCTTCGAGACCTGCGTTATCAACTGTTGCCGCATCATAGATTGTGTGCCACAGAACCGGCAGGACAAGGGCGGCCAACACGTGTTTTGCAGAACCACCGGTACCATGTTTTCTATTATGCTTTGCCAGTCCAAGCTGCACTCCCATGATCATTCCGAACACCATGTGAAGGGCGAAACCGGGAAGGCGGGCCAACGAAAGAAGGTCGTTATCGCCACTGTAGACTATCTCCTCAAGAGCCGTGAAACCGAATCCCACACCAATGAACATAAGGGCATAGGCATAGACGTTTTTCGGTCTGACAATTGCAACTGCGAGCAATGCAAACAGAAGCTTAATGAACTCCTCGGTGAAGCCGGCCCCAAGAAATGCCTTGGCCAAGGATTTCAGGACAAGGTTGGGAATTCGGATGACCACCGAGTCGCCTGCAATGTTCAGAATCAGCATCTTTATCAATAGAAGAAAAATAAATGTGAAAACCGGAGCGATGAAACCCAGAGCCGCAGGGATGATGCTCTTCTTTCCAAGTGTCGCAGGCTCCTCGCGCTTGACCATATTGATGTAGATGAATGTGCAGAGTGCAAATGAAACAAAACAACTGATATAACCGATCATGGTGGAATTATATCACTAAAATGGGATAAACTGTTATTAATTCGGAACATGCGGAGAGTCGGATGAGGATAGAAAGCGGCGGAATTCTGATCAGAGATTTCGTAGAGAACGATTTTCCGCTTATGCTCAAATGGCGGACCGATTCGATGACGGGCTGGTTTTCCTCAAGAGCATCGAGCGCGGGAAATGATACGAGGTTCCTGAAGCTGGCGGGTAAGTAAAACTCATGATTCATGAATTGAGAGTGAGATTGCCGTGTGTGGCATTAGTGAATATAACTTTTTTCATCAAATAATGACAAATAAGTTGGATGTGAAAGAATCAACGGACTTTTAGGATATCTTTGAACTGTTAAACCAGCAGATCTGTCAGTTCGTGAAGGTCGGATATGATGTAATCCACCTTGTGTGTGTCAGGCAGGGGCTTGCCCTCGGGATTGTACCAGCAGGTTCTGATGCCGGCGTTCATTCCTCCAAGGATATCGCTTGTGAGAGAGTCTCCCACAATCATTATCGTTGAAAGGTCATCGGCATGGATTGCCGAGAAGACTTTGTTGAAGAATGCGATATCGGGTTTGTCCACGCCCAATTCCTCGGAGAGGAAGATGCCGTCCATCTGTTCGCCTAGCTTTGACCTGTCAAGCTTCTTTGTCTGTGCGGCGATGGTTCCGTTTGACACCACGTACTGTCTGACTTTGCCTTTCAGACCCTTGACGATGTCAAGGCTGTCATCGTGATAAACTATTGTCTCGCCGAGAGTAAGTTGATATCTTTGGTTGAATTCGGGGGCTGTTTCCGTGTTGATGCCATATTCGTTGAAGAACTGCTCGAATCTTCCAACCAGAACCTGACTTCTTGTAAGCTCATTCCTTTCGAGCTTCTGCCAGAAGCCGATGTTTATCTCGTGGTAACGTGCCAGCATGGCGTCCGGGCATTCTCCCAAGCCGAAAGCATCAAAGAGAGTTCTGATTGCGGCGCGCTCGGCGGCATCGAAATCAAGCAGCGTTCCATCCACATCCCAAAGAATTGTTTTGATCATAACCGGCAGTCTCCATGAAATATGTTTCCACTATACCAAAATTACGGAAGTCGGATAAACAGGGTAGTTCCGGTTGCTTTGTTCAGTTTGTTCTGAGATGATGTACTGATTACAATGCGTGTCCGCCGGATACTTTAATCACCTGTCCTGTTATAAACCTCGCACGTTCACTTGAGAGGAACAAAACCGTGTCGGCTATGTCTTCCGGTTGGATCAGCTGTCCCATTGGAATTATCGGAACAACCTGCTTCTCTAACTCGGAATCAATCCATCCTGTCTGTGTCGGTCCCGGGGCAACGCAGTTTATGGTTATCCCGTACTTTGCAACTTCGAGGGCGACACTGCGGGTAAGTGCTTCCAGGGTTGCCTTGCTGGCACCATAGGCAATCTGACCGGCGAAAACCTGGGCCGCATCCGTAGAAATATTGATGATTCTCCCAAAGTCGTTGCGTTGATCTATCATCTCCCTCATCATCATGATGCTTCCTCGGACATTGACCGCAAATGTATCGTCAATCACCTTCCTTGTGATTTTTTCTATGGTATCAAGACCGCTCTCGTCATCAGTTGCGGCATTGTTGACCAGGATGTCAACTTTGCCGAAGCGCTCAATGGCTTCTGAATAGATTTTCCTTACTTCAGCTTCCTCTGAAATATCACTTTCAAGAATGAGATAGTCCACACCAAGAGCTTGCAGCTGGTGTTCCAGCTTATCTGCATTTCCGGCGTTTGCCGCATAGTATCTGTCCACACCGTTTTGGGCTGTTTTGGTGTTGTCAAAAGGTCGGAAGACTTTCTTGTAAACGAGTACCAGTTTTGCTCCTTCACGTGCAAATGCAAGTGATGTAACGGCTCCGATTCCCTGTGGATTGTTTACTCCCGTGACAAGTGCGACTTTGTTTTTCAGACCATACTCTGCCATATGATTCTTCTCCGACTCGGTTTTTGTATTGCTATTGTAGCACAAGTGAAAATTGACTCGGATATTTTATTTTGATTATTAAGGTTAAGACATGTTAAAATCAGGAATAAACAAACCTTTGTGGCGTAGTTTTATTTTCGGCTCCTGTATTTTGCAGGACAAAACGGTAGGGGAGACCATGAGAAAGGCGGTTTTCGTTCTCGCATTGTTTGTCGTTCTGTTTGCACTTGTTTCATGTTGCGGGGATTCTGATCCTGAATTCAATCTGATTTTGGATGCCAATGACGGAAGCGGAACAAGTTCAACCATAAGAATAAGCGCCTCGGACAGAAAGGTCCCTGCTTGTCCATTCACTCGTGACGGGTATGGACTTGCTGTGTGGAATACAAAACAGGACGGCTCGGGTACGGTATACAGAAAAGGGGATGTGATTCCATCTGTCGACAATTATACATTGTATGCCCAGTGGGGTATTGCATAGAAGGAATCCACAACAGAATGGACGACTGCAACGTATGCGTTGGATAGGGATGTGACAATCAGCGAAAGGGTTGTAATATCGGGCGATGCCACTCTGTATCTATCGGAAGGATATACACTAATAGCATCTGAGGGAATCAATGTGCCAGGTGAAAGTTCCATAACCATTGATGGGTCAGGTGTGCTGAATGCCATTGGTCAAAATGATGCGGCAATTGGCGGAAACGAGAATGAAAGAACTGGGACTATTGTCATCAACGGTGGAACCATCAATGCGACAACTAAATATTCGTACAATGAAAGCTATGGCGCGGCAATCGGTAGTGGGCAAGGTGGTGTCAGCAGCGGTACCATTTTAATTCATGGTGGTACTGTGACTGCTGTAATACCCGAAGGCTCCTCAGGAGCCGGAATAGGAGCAGGACACCTCGGTTTCTTTGAAAACATCTCCATCTCGGGTGGAAAGGTGACTGCAAGAGGAGGCAATTCGGGAGCTGGAATAGGAGGATGCGAGAGTTCAGGCGGCAATATCACTATTTCCGGGGGTGTCGTGGATGCAATCGGTGGAGGAGCAGCATCCGGCATAGGAGGCGGAGCAGGTAGCGGCGGAAACATCAACATCTCAGGCGGTATCGTGAGTGCAATCGGCGGTCTTTCGTCAGCTGGAATTGGAGGTGGTCAACAAGGTGACGGTGGAACAATTACCATCTCAGGTGGTACCGTAGTTGCCATAGGTGGTGACTGTGAAACAGTCGGAATAGGAGGAGGATATAAAGGTTCGGACGGAACCTTGAATCTTGATGGTGTCTCGCTTAAGGTCAGTTCTGACAACTTGAATTGGACAGATTACGATGGTTCTAACCGCATGGTATACATGAAGACTGTTGATTCCATTCCTATTATTCCGTATCAGGGCAGCTATCTGCTTTTAAGGAGAAAGAACTGATGACGATGATTACTGTATTCAGGAGTTCATAGCTGAAGGCGGACGCTTTTATCGTTACGATGGAAAAGGCGATTTGTCTGCATCCGAGATAGAGAATTACGACAGGAGAAAGGAGTTTGAGAACGGATGGCTATTGAAAAAGTGAAGCAGTATTTCTCGGAAATCGGCATTGCTGAACGCATACGGGAATTTGATGTTTCCAGCGCTACTGTGGAATTGGCAGCGGTGGCATTGGAATGTGAACCCTGTCGAATTGCCAAGACACTTTCGTTTATGGTGGATGGGCATGCTGTTCTTATTGTTACCGCCGGAGATGCGAAAATTGACAATTCCAAGTTCAAAGCGCAATTCGGAACCAAGGCCAAGATGCTGACTCCGGATGAGGTGGAAACTTTGGTCGGTCACGGTGTCGGCGGTGTCTGTCCTTTTGCAGTCAATGACGGTGTTCCGGTCTATCTTGATGAGTCATTGAAAAGGTTCGTGACGGTTTTTCCCGCCTGCGGAAGCAGCAACAGCGCGATTGAACTGTCAATTGACGAATTGGAGAAGTATTCCGGATTCGTCTCATGGATCGATGTCTGTAAAAACTGGTAGTCTTGACCAATAAGGCCTTGTTTCATTCATCCAATTGATTGGTTTTCGTCCAAAAAGTGGGTTGATTTGGATGAAAAATGTTGCGGTTGGATGTAAGTATGCAGACTATGCTTTAATCGAGTATTTTTTCCATCCAAGCCATATTGTACCAGCGGTCGAATTTATAGCCGCACCTGTGAAACTCGCCGACTTTCTTAAATCCTAGATGTTCATGGAATTGAACACTATTGAAATTCAGGTATTCATCTTCCTTAAGATCAGGAACACCGATACAGGCGTAGAGGTTCTTTATCCCCATTTCTTTTAATGTGTCTTCCAACTTCTTATAAAGAAGTCTTCCAATTCCTTGCTTGTGATGATTCTTGTCGATATAGATAGATAACTCCGTAGAGAATCTATATGCTTCACGACCGACAAAGGGACCTGCATAAGCGTATCCGACAATCCTGTTGTCAATTAGCGCAACGAAATAGGGATATTTTTCCAGTGTCCTTTCCATTCTTCTACTGAATTCTTCAATGGAGGGAACGGAATATTCAAATGAAATGGCGGTATTCAAAACATAATGTCCATAAATACCCAAGATTTCTTTTGCATCATCTGTTGTCGCAAGTCTGGTTTCAATTTCCCTCATGGCTAAAGAATAATAAAAAAGGCGTCACAATTTGAAGTTGTTTTACACGATTTGAATAAGCTTAACAGCTGTTTTGAATGCTTGAACCCAATCAACGGCATCAGACTTCTGTGGTATTATGAAGCTCAAGAAAGGTTATGTATGGGCATAATAACGTTTAACGAAGACTATTATCGCAGGAAGCTGGAAGAATACGAAAACAAGCCTCGTGGAATTGCCAGCGTAGAGTGGTATGACTGTGTCCATGGTGAAAAGACTGACCCTGATTACCACAGCGCTATCTGGTTGCCGGTCAGTAGAAAGAGATAAAACAAAAATGAGACCCTCTTAGTAATTGTTGTAGTACAATCATGAAGTATGGAGTACATACGCCTTACAAAAGAAAACTTGGATAAAGAGAATATCTGCTGTGCTATTTCCAACAACAAGGATGTGCAGGTTTCATCTAAGAAAGCATGGCTGGCGGAACGGTTTGATGAAGGATTGGTTTTCATGAAAAGCACTGAACGTGGAAAATGCTTCATCGAGTATATCCCAGCAGAGAATGCATGGAATCCAATTAATGCCCCCGGATACATGTACATTGATTGTCTGTGGGTTTCCGGATCCTTCAAGGGGCATGGATATTCAAATGATCTTCTCAACGCATGTATAGAGGATAGTAAGGCAAAAGGAAAGAAAGGGCTTTGTATCTTGGCAACTGCTAAGAAGAAACCTTTTCTGTCAGACCCGAAATATCTGAAATACAAGGGCTTCTCTGTGTGTGATGAGGCTGATAACGGTGTTCAGCTATGGTATCTGCCGTTCAATCCCAAAGAGGAAGCTCCTGCATTCAACGAGTGTGCCAAGCATCCACACGTAAATGAGGATGGATATGTCCTTTACTACACAAGTCAGTGTCCATTTAATGCAAAGTATGTACCTATTGTAGAGCAGACTGCAAAGGACCATGGCATTCCGTTCAAAGCTGTTCACATTGAGACCAAAGAATCAGCCCAAAATGTTCCTACACCGATTACAACATATGCATTGTTCCATGATGGTGAATACGTTACAAACGAGCAAATGAACGATTCAAAGTTTCTTAAGATTGTCAGTCAATGATTCTCAGGAAATAGAAGCAGAAGCCGAGATACAAAAGTAAAAAAGGAGAACTGATACGGAGTTATATTGTTCTGAATGCAAGAAAAGAGAACTTACGAGCACACGTAAGTCCCATTGTGACTGCGGCGGTCTTTGAAAACTGGATTTCAAACCTCCTAAATTTGATTTGAATGCAATAGACCGCGACCAGTGGAGCATGTTCCGCTACCGTAAGTTCATGGCTCTTGAAGATGACAGCTGGAAAGGGATTACTCTTGGAGAAGGAATGACTCCTATTGTTCCCCTGGATGAAAATGTTCTTCTTAAAATGGATTATTTCATGCCGACTCTCTCATTCAAGGACCGCGGTGCTGCGGTTCTGGTAGCTCACTGCAAGTCCATTGGTGTCGACAGTGTGGTTCAGGACTCAAGCGGCAATGCCGGAAACTCTGTTGCAGCTTATTGCGCCAAGGCAGGAATTAAATGTGAGGTCTTTGTAAAGGACGGAACAAGTCCCAAGAAAATAGACATGATACGTGCCCATGGCGCCACATGTACCGTTGTTCCAGGTTCCAGAGACCATTGTGCAGATGTGTGCAGGGAAAAGGTTGAACATGAAGGTGTCTATTATGCCAACCATGTTTACAATCCGTTCTTCTATGAGGGAACTAAAACCTACATTTATGAGGTTTATGAGCAGCTTCACCGCATCCCGGCCAATATTGTAGTTCCTGTGGGAAACGGGACTTTGTTCCTTGGCGTGCTGCATGCTCTTGAGCATCTTCTTGAAAGCGGATGCATTGAACGTATGCCCCAGATTATTGCACTCCAGACAGAAACCTGTGACCCGATTCTCCGTGCAGCAGAACAAGGCCAGAAGGAACCTGCGAAGATTACTCCTCAGGATACTATTGCTGAGGGAATTGCCATAGGCAGGCCCATGAGAGGAAAAGAGATTCTTGAGTATGTGTACAAATACAACATCCGTTTCATCCATGCTCCTGAAGACAAGATTCTGGATGCACGCAAAGCTCTGGCTCTTAAGGGTGTTTACTGTGAGCATACAACGGCGGCAAACTATGCTGCATATCTTGCCTACTGTGAGAAGTATGGACCTACCTCTGATTGTCTTATCACAATGTGTGGGGCGGGACTGAAATCGGACCACTGATGTGAATTGTGTAAGGGGGAGTCGCTTTTGGCTACCGGTAGGGTCTTCTGCATTTTATAGAGTCCGACACCATGATTGAGAAACCTCTTTTGTTGTGCTAACATATCCATGTTTGGGATAAAAGGTATGGTAGAAGAGTTAAAATTCAGGGAAGACGACAGAATCGCGGTAATAGCGCCGCATCCTGACGACGAGTGTCTGGGAGCCGCAGCTGCTCTCCTTCTTGTTCCGGAAAAAACAGACATATACGTTCTGACTGACGGAAGCCACGGGAACAAGGATGTCTCATATGAAGAGGAAGCTAGAATCCGCAGACAGCAGTTCGAAGCGGAGATGGAAATAGTAAAGCCGCATTCCTATCATTGGCTCGGATGGGAGGACACGACTCTTTCCGACAATTCAAAGGCTGTCAGATCAATTGATTTCACACAGTACACCAAGATTTTCCTTCCTTGGGAAGAGAGCCTTCATCCCGACCACCGTGCCGCCGCAGACCTGTGCCGGATTGCCATATGGACGCAGAAGGCCAAGGCCGAGTGCTTCTCATACGAGTTGACAGCAGCTTTTCGCAAACCCACACACTATATCAATATCTCTGCACTGGAGCAAAAGAAAAGGGAACTGATACGCTGTCATAAGGATCAGTGGATGATTCAAGAAGATATAACAATGGCACTCAACTACTATGAGGGCGCACGTCTTTTTCTTTATAAAGATGTTCATTGTGCGGAGACATATCTTAAGATCGATGTCTTTGACGGTTCTGAAACACCTGATCTTCTGGCAAAGCTTTGGACCGTAAAGCGTGATCCTGAGGTTCTGGACAATCTTACACGTCAGAACATCCAGATAAAGCGCGTCATGTCCATGGATATCTCCAAGGTATATAGTTTTATCGAGGAGAACTTTGCCAAGCAATGGGCGGACGAATCGCTGCCTGCTCTGATTTCAGGTGACTGCTATGTGGCTGTCCGTGAAAGGGAGATTCTGGGATTTCTGGCCTTTGATTCCACAGCAAAAAGCTACATCGGCCCAGGTGGTGTTCATCCTTCTGCCCGTGGATGCGGAATTTTCCGTGCCTTGTTCCTCAGGGCCTTCATCTCCATGATTGAGAAAGGTTATCGCTATGCAATTCTGGGGCAGGCCAATCCTGCCACAAGATTGTGCCTGAAGGACATGGTCGAGATGCAGCCCATAGAAAATTCAATCGGTTCCTACGCCGAGCATATCTGATTGACAGGTCTTGCAGGCCCATCCTTCACAGGCTCCGCAGTTGAAGCATCCGTTGCAGAGAATCCTGAAAGAGCATTCCGAGCACTTTTTGGCATAATGAGGAACGTATAGCTTATCCTTTGGAATCTCAATTCCATCTGCGTCCTTTAGCTTGAAATGCATCGGTTTACCCTTGAATGTCAGACCTGAGCGGACAGCCTGTTGATTCTGAAGTTGCTTGTTCCTGATTCTGTATTCCTTGCCATCCTTGAAGAAAACAGTTCCCGTTTCCATGAAGCAGAAAGTGATGTTGCGTGAAACACATTCGTCCCTCATGGACTTTACCCATTCATAATGACAGGGCCTGTTTCCACCGTAGTTTTCTCCACCTGTGGCAACCTGCTCAATCTGACCGCTTTCAAGATACTTTCCTAATTCAATCGGGCCGAGCAGCGGAGCACAATGCAGACCTTTGTGCTTGAATGGCAGATCCAGAAGCATCGGAATACGTTCATCAGCTCTGTTTTGGTTCTCACATGTCACATTGAGAAATACATTTTCCCAACCGTCGCCCCAATCCAAAGGCAGTGTCTGCCGGATTCTTTCAGGTCTTTTGGTGAGCAGTAGGAAGATGACATCACTTCTTTTCCGGATTACGTCCCATGCATCCATCCGCCATGGGTCAGCTTCCTCAAGGAAGAAATCTGATGTCATGCAGACGCTGATCATCTCTCCGCTCTGTATCTTGTACTTGCCGTCTTTGAACTTTGAAAGAGGGTAGTTGAATCCTGTCTTTGTCTTATAGACATCAGCTCCGCTTTTGCCTCTCATTCTGTCAAGATAATACACATAGCAGTATTTGCAGCCTTCGCTGCATTTGATACATCCATGCCACGGATTCCAGTTACTGTGCATTGCCATATTTTCTCCCCAGTTTTTATCATTATAGCATTGTAAAATTCGATGACCGTACGAATGTTTTTGATTCTGCCGTTTGTTATGTGGTAAAAAGATAATATGAACGACGAATTTTACATGGAAAAGGCAATTGAGCTGTCAGTAAAGGCTCTCGAGAACGGCAACGAACCATTCGGTGCGGTGCTGGTCAAAGACGGCATCATAGTATTTACAAACGAGAACCAGATCTACAGCAAAAATGATCCGACATTCCATGCCGAGATGGGCCTGATCCGCCGCTTCATGGAAAAGACGGGAATCACAGACCTTCAGGAGTACACAATGTACTCGAGCTGTGAGCCATGCTTCATGTGCAGCGGCGCAATGGTGTGGACAAAGCTCGGACGGCTTGTCTTCGGAGCAGGTAATGATGACTTGGAAAGGATACTGGGCAACAAAGGATGCAGCAGCTCCAGGATGGTATTCGAGAACTCGTTCTGGAAACCGGAGATAAGATCCGGTGTTCTGAGAGAGAAGAGCATCCGGATCCTGGAAAGCTATTTCTCAAGCCACAATAAGGGCTGAGCGTGGTAGCTTGCCTTTTTGATCTTTTTGAAAGCCGGGTAGCCTCAAAGGTGACCTGGCTTTTTTGCAGATAAATCGGATAGCCGCTTTTCTGCAGCGTCGGAATCAAGCAATGTGCCTTCTGCATCCCAAAGAATTGTTTTAACCATATCCGGCTGTATCTTCCCGAGTTGCTATATCAGAATCAGAACAATGGAGATACCGAATAGTTATTGAATTGTGACAGAGGAAAAGCTAGGCTTTTATGACTGATATATAATCTGAGAAAGTGAGATTATGAAATGATGCGTATCTATGTTGATTTTGACGATTGCCTTTGCGAGACAGGAAGAGCCTTCTCAAAGCTTGTGCTGGAAATGTTCAATAAGCATATTCCTTATGACCAGATGAATTATTTTGAACTGGACAGGTCCTTTGATCTGGATGCAAAGCAGTACGAGCAGTTGATGCATAGGGCGCACGAGACGGAGACGCTGTTGTCGTTTGATCCAACGCCGGGAGCTTCGGAGACCATAAACGGATGGATTTCCTGCGGGCACGAGGTATCGATCATTACCGGCCGCCCATCAAGCGTTTATGAACCATCCCGCATTTGGCTGGATGAGCATGGTCTTAAGAACGTCAGGCTGTACTGTCTCAACAAGTACGGAAGGGATTTCTTTATCAAGAACAGCAATTACACTCTTGAGCTTGAAGACTACTACAGGATGAAGTTCGATTACGCAGTTGAGGACTCTCCAAATGCGTTCAGGTTTTTCGACCATCTGCCGGAACTCAAGGTTCTGGTGATTGACAGACCATGGAACAGAGATCGCGTTTTTCCCAATGGAAACTATCAGAGATGCGCCGATTGGGAAATCATCCGCAAGATTGTTGCAGGTGATTGAAGGGTTTTGTGATACAATCGGGAAAGCCCGCAACAGGAAAGGGGGAACGACATGAAGGTAGAAGTAAGATATTACACCAAGACAGGAAACACAAAGCGTCTGGCTGAGGCAGTTGCCAAGGCCGTGGGTGCAGAGGCTCTTCCGATTGATGTACCTGTGAAGGAGAAGACGGACATCCTGTTTCTCGGCAATTCATATTATGCATTCACCATAGATCCCGAGGTGCGTGCATTCATCAGGAGCCTGGACAAGGAAAAAGTAGGCAGGATAGTCAACTTTGGTTCGGCTGCCATGATGAATTCCACCATAAAGAAAGTCAGGGCCGAGGCATCGAAGATAGGTATCACCGTGGACAGCAGGGAATTCCACTGCAAGGGAGAGTTCAAAGGTGTCCACAAGGGAAAACCTGACGAGAACGACCTGAAGAACATCTCTGACTTTGCAAAGGGAATAATCTCGGATAAAGGCTGATGACATGAAAAGAAAACTCATCAATTGGCTCGGACTGACGGGAATCCTGGCACTGCTGTCATACACTGCGGCGGTTGTATTCTCTCCGTCTGCTTACCCGGGGTATGACTGGATGGCTCAGGCAGTGAGCGACCTGTCTGCGGAAAGCGCGCCTTCGAGAATACTGTGGAATCGGCTTGCGGCGGTGTACAACATCTGTGGGGTGGTATGTGTCACATGCGTAAGCATTCATGTAGCGGAAAACAAACTGTCATCCAGACTATTCAGGATCGGAATCCACATGTTCACCGTCATGAACTGGACCTCTGCAATAGGCTACTCAATGTTTCCGCTGGCTGACGGAGGCAAGGATATTGCATCGTTACAGGAAGTCATGCACATGGTGGTGACGGTGTTTGTGGTGCTGCTGTCCATAGTTTCCCTGACATTGCTGATAATCTCAGGGTTCAGGAAGAACGGCATCAGGAGCATCGGCGCATGGGCTGCGGTCGCGCTGTTCATGATGATGGTGGGAGCCGTAGGGCAGGGAGCGGTGCCTCCGCAGTATTTCGGCGTGGTGGAGCGCTTCAGCGTATTTGCTGCTGTCGGATTCACGGCAGTGCTGGGATGGTATCTTTTCGTAGGATTCGGAAGACATGGTGATCCGGGAACTGAACACTGACGGAACAGAACTGCTGAAGGACTTCATCTATGAAGCCATTTTCGTGCCGGAAGGAGAGGATCCGCCTGACAGGTCCATAATCTACAAGCCGGAGATCTCCATGTATTACGAGGGGTTCGGCAGTAGACTGGGAGACCTCTGCATGGTGGCCGATGACGGCGGGAAGATAGTCGGTGCCGTGTGGACAAGACTCATGCATGACTACGGGTATGTGGATGATGAAACGCCGTCTTTGGCAATATCGCTATACAGGGAGTACAGAGGTCGGGGCATCGGGACCGAGATGATGCGCCGTATGCTGGAACTACTGAAACAGCAAGGATATGGGAAGGTCTCGCTCTCATGTCAGAAAGCCAATAAGGCCGTTTGTCTTTATCGGAGGTTGGGCTTCAGGGTCCATGAAGACAAGGACGATGAGTTCATCATGGTGCATGGACTGGAGTGATTGCAAACAATGAAGAGCCGATGAGATGATTGCGTTTCTGAAAGGTGTAGGGGCATCGGAGGAATGTCCACGGAGATTACGCAGACAGCGTGGACACCTTGCAGACATGGCTCAACGCTAGGCTTTACTGGCTGGATACCCAGTGGCTGTAACCTCTATCGCCCGCTGTTTTAGAGAGCTTTTACACCTTTCTCATGCTTATCTGCAAGCTTTTTTCTCAGAAGCAATTGACCGTGCATCCAATTGATATAGACAAATCCATTTCAGACTCCGCCTGGTGTTGAGAAAACTGTCGGTGATTTGAAAGGCCTGTTCTCCAGGCGGATAAACATGAGGCACAGACTCGTGTATCAGGTTGTCGAAGAGGAACAGGTATTAAAATTTCACTGTTGTCATCGAACATAATTGTTGTTAAATAACTTATCACGAACTTGAACATAAGAATAGATAGGATGACCAAGGAGTCTGCGGAGTCGATATTCGATGAGATGGGACTCAACATGACCTCTGCCATCACCATGTTCCTCAGACAGACCGTAAGGGACAGGCATCTTCCTTTCACCGCAGATCTCAATGTCTATGGTCCTGAGACCATCAAGGCTATAGAAGAGGGAAGAATGATTGCACGTGATCCGGAAGTCAAGGGTTATTCAAGTATCGAAGATCTCAGAAACGCTCTTGAAGTATGAAGTAGACGGTAAAGTTCACGACCGGATTCAAGAAAGCCCTCCACACAAGAAGAAAGCCCCCAAGGGACGCGACATCAGCCGCCAGGCCCAGCGCGAGGCCCGCGACTACCGGTTCCGATCAGACTGTTTGTCAGACAGAATCGCTATCCAGTCCATACGTCCCGAGGACACACGTTTGATTCTGATCTCGGTATCGGAAACCTCGTATATGATCAGATGTTTTCCGACGACCAGTTTTCTGAAATCGGCATCATTTATACACAGGAAACCGGGAAGTCTTGTTCCGAGATGGGGAGACCCCTTAAGTCTTTCGATATTATCGAATACAACTCTTTTGAATGAATCGGCAGAGGTGGGATTCAGTAGCTGTTCTGCAATATACCGGATTGTCGATTCAATGTCGTTAATGGCCAGTCTTGAATATACGATCCTCATTTGATGCCGAACTTCTGTTTCACATCTTCTTCCAATATATAACCTTCCCTCTCGTCAGTCTCCACACCCTTCCTGATTTCATTGTAAAGTTCCATGCAGGATTTCATCCTCTCATATGCTTCATAATCATCAAGAGTAATGATAGCGTATGCGCCCCTGCCATTCTTTGTCAGATAGACAGGCTCATTCTCATGAACCTCCGAGAGAACGTCATAGTAGTTTCTGAGATCAGATACAGGCTTGATATTCGGCATATTGTTCCACCCCTTCATTTGATGTCTTATTATACATCAGAGATAGCATCAATGGAAGATTCTTTCTTTTCGACTCTCTGTTCCCACAAACAAAAACAGAGACCCAACACAAGATTGAATCTCTGTCTTTTGGCTCATCTGCAGGTTTTTGCTACAACCTGGGGAGGTATCAAACCGAACCGCCATATTTCTTCAGAGCCGTGAGAGAAGGGACGTCAGCATCTTCTCATCATTATTAAGGCTGATTTCAAAGGCTTTCTTCCCGGCATCCTTGATTGAGGCTCCGATGTGATATAGTTCTTTGCTGTCCAGAATCAGGAATCTATCGTGGAATTCATTGGTGTATTTGATGTTCAGGGAACCATATTGGCCAGAGAATGAGTCAACCTCTTTCTGTGTCAGCTTGCAATTCTTTTGTGTGGTATGGATTTCAACGGATACTCCAGGCTTCTTTTTGGCAAGCATATCAAGTGTGCCTTTGTCTATATAGCCATCTATAAGGATTATTGATTTCTCTGCTTTTTCGATTATCTCTTCGATACAGCTTATGGCGTCCCACATCTGGCCTTTGAAGAAGATGACTGCTTTATCCTGCTTCGGAGTTTCAAGTTGCTTGAATAACTGATTAAACTTTTCATCAGCCTCAAGCTGTTTAATCTCAATTCGATCAAGTCGTTGAAATACAACGGCGTTATCAGCCATGTAGTGACGTAAAGAAATAAAAGCGTTCATAATTGCGATACTTGTATTTACAGCTACATCAGAACGAAGTATTGCAGACAGCATTGCTACTCCAGACTCAGTAAAGACATTTGGACATACACTTGAATGTTTGAGTCTTGTCAACCGGTCACAAGTTGTGACCAGTTCCTCCTTTTCTGCTAGGGTCAACTGAAAACAGAAGCTGGAAGGAAATCTATTAATATTTCTTTTTACAGCTTGATTTAATGCTTTTGTATTGACATGATACAATTCCGCAAGATCCGCATCAAGCATGACATGTAAACCACGAATGGTGTATATCTTGTTTCGGATGTTGTAGGAGGTAATAGTCATGGGAACTGCGGTTTGTTCGCTCATAAATTCATTATAGCACCATAGGAGAATATTTGCTACATATATGTTTAGTATTTTGCGGAAAACGAATGCTCTTTTCTACCTATGGAAGAATGGGTATTAATGGCTATCTCGTCTCTCATACCTATACAACATTTAGCCATATACCCTCGACATTGTCGACTGAATTCGAAGAATTATTAATTATTTTTTACAAAAGAAATAAAAAAGTCGACATCTTGGTCACTTTCACCAAAATGTCGACTTTTTGTGAATGACTCGTCTGCAGGTTTTTGCTACAACCGAGGTGAGGTTTCGGTTTTTTTGGTGAAGGTGTCGTTTTGGTTAAGGAGGTGTCGTTTTACCGAAGAGGGGTGTCGTATGTTTCTTTTCAAGGAAGATATAGGACAGATATCAATTCGTCATTCAAATCAACCGAGAATGCATTGTCTGGATTCATGACGGAATAGACGCGGTTGGCAACAATATCAGCTGCCCGGATAAGTGGATTCTGATCTGATTTGCAGAACTGTATAGACACATTCTTGGTCTTCGGGAAAAGAGGAACAGAGTAGGCACTGACTGATTCCTTAAGCTCTTTGTACAGAACATCTTTCAGATCATAGTTACCGTCATTTGCAGTTGAGTGCTCATCCATGTTGAAATGAAAGCTTATCTCATCTGTCCTCAACAGTGATCCTTTTGCAACAAGAGCCTCAAAAGCTTTCTTTGCGGATGCGACGAAGGCAAAAACGAGATAGTGCTGTTTCGTTCTGGGGTTCAGGAATACACGCTTGGAATCAAGTTTAGGCTGGTTAATTATGACAGTGAATTTGGGTATATCGCTCAGTATTCTGTACAGGTCGTTCCTGTCATCGTATTTCAGCAGGAATGCCTTGAGCTCATTGATACCGGAATAACAGAGCTTTTTACGTTTGTTTCTTTCTGCCGCAACATAGCGTCTTCGGGTGAGCTCCATGACCTGTGGGTCGGTGAAAATCAAACCGGAATACACGAAAGTCTTGTGATGCACGTTGTCAAAAGTGCCCGACCCATCAGAGTAAACCCATACATCCATTTTCGGTGATTCTCCCCAAAACAAAAGAAAAACCACCCGAAGGTGGTTCCCAAGTGGGCGACGTACTTACATTACGCTTAAACCAAAGGATCGTAGACCACTCGTGTGCAGTGTATGAATACCTGCACTTACAATCTACCTTTTTTACTGCCTGTGGTCAAGTTTTTTCGCTCTCAAGAGATGTGTTTGATTTGCATGGCCTGACTCCACGGAAACGGTATAGAACATAGCATTCATGTGAACAGAATCTCGTGTCTGTGTATGCATTGTATGTCTTGCCACAGCATTCACAGATTGCGGGTTTTGTTTTTCTATGTTTGTTCCACCATGTCATGCGGCATTTGTTCGAGCAGAACCTTTTCTTCCTGTCTATGATGCTTTCGGGAATAACCCTGCCACATGACTGGCAGATATTATTCTTCTTTCCGCGTTCTGAAACCTCTCCGTTCATCCCCGTTCTTCTGCAGAACCCTGATACACTGTCCTTTGTGATTTCGAGAATAGCTGCGATTGTCTTGTAACCAAGACCCTTCTTTCTGAATTCAATGATTTGTGATTTCTGGCTGTTTGTCATAATTGCCCTCCCATATAGTTGCTTTCGGGAAGGGGAAATTATAACCTCCGAAGAAAGAATACGGCTAAAAGCACTAGTTATCCCGTTTGGATGTGGAATCATCCTTAATAAACCAGATTGCTCCTGGGATAGTACTTATCAGTCCTTCAGCCTTTGTTTATATAATGCAAATAAAAGAAATGTCGTCCTGTTTTGTACAATTGTAGCAAAAACAGAACGACAATATGGCTCAACGCTAGGCTTTACTGGCTGGATACCCTATCGCCCGCTGTATTAGAGAGCTTTTACACCTTTCTCATGCTTATCTGCAAGCTTTTTTCTCAGAAGCAATTGACCGTGCATCCAATTGATATAGACAAATCCATTTCAGACTCCGCCTGGTGTTGAGAAAACTGTCGGTGATTTGAAAGGCCTGTTCTCCAGGCGGATAAACATGAGGCACAGACTCGTGTATCAGGTTGTCGAAGAGGAACAGGTATTAAAATTTCACTGTTGTCATCGAACAAAATTGTTGTTAAATTATTTATGGTTTATTTGAGGATTGGGTTCTATGAAGAGATTATTAACTTCATTTGTTTTTGTGACTTTCTTGTCAATTTCACTCGTTTTTGCATCTGCGAGCAGTATAACCGTACAGGCCTCGCCTTATTCGTATCAGTTTGTAAAATATGAGCTGCCAATAGAATACAGTTCACAATACGGCTGGGGTGCCAAGGTTGCCTACAGGTACAATTGTACACATGTCATCTCTCTTGGTGCCGATTTATCCTTTTCCGGTTACAAATTCAGTGGTGTCTCAGAGCAATATCTTGTTCTTAGTGCCTTGGCTAAAGTAGCACTCATTCTCCCTGGTAACGAAAAAATAGACATAGTAATAGATGTCGGCGGAGGCGCTGATCTCAGAATCCTCAACTCAAGAACAAAGATCAATCCAACTGCAGGTTTTTACTTTGGATTTGAATACAAAGCAAGCGAGACTATAGGAATCGCCGCTGGCGGTGATTTAAGATATTCATGGCAGACAAATAGCGATTCCCTCTACAATTCCAATGACTTTGCCGTTATGACAGAACTGGGTGTGAAAATTAACCTGTAAGGAGGTCGAGCATGAAAAGATATTTACTAATGGTCAGTGTCATAATGATATTCCTTACTCTCTGCATAGCATGTAACGGCGATTCTGTTGACTTTATGCTCCATGATGAGGCTGCAGAAGGGACATATTATTATGCTTCAGGTAATCTTTCGGCTTTTACTGAACGTGCCGTTAAAAGTACAGGATACAGGGTTACCGATGACACGGATGAAGTTCCTGATATCTTTGTGGTAAAGGGCAGTGATCTTGGCACCCTTTCGGAAAAACTGACAATACTTGCAGAGAAGACACTGCTTGCCGGAAAAGCCTTTGTTGTGGAAAGTCCTACATTCGCTCAGCTCGATGACTTTTGGACCAGAATCAACTATTATCTGAATTGTGCTTCTTATGAGGATCTATATTACGAAGATCAGCTCAGCACATATACGCTGAGGGAGTTACTCTCTGTTTACGGTGACAACCCTGACTATACTTCATCTTCGAACGAGCATATCTTTGATGCCATCGGTATGCGTGAGGGTCATGTATACTTCGTGCACGACATTGATCAGATTATAGTTTCTTCCTACAATTATTCGAAGGTCAGCTCCAACTCTAAAACGTACAGGATAGATGAGGAGGGGAATATCATAAAGACAGGGGAGACACCATCGGAGGAAACCTCTGATTCTTCATCTGAAGACTGGGAAGAAATAGTAATAAAGACTGCTGAATTGTTTGCCAAGTGGCTTAAGGGCGAAGATTCCGGCAGCGATAAGGAGAGTGAAAAACAGGCCGTCTTGAGGGCCTTTAATGATGAATCCGCAACTCAGGCTTTGGAGAATGCAAAAAAGGCCAAAAGTGTTTCTTACAGCTTTACTGTTGTCTTCAACGCAAGTGCACAAAACTATGACAATCGTTATAACGGAAAAAAGGAAGTTGTAACGACATATGTGAATGTCTGGACAGCCTGCGACATAGATACACAGAAGGAATACTGGCTTGTCAACGCCTCGGTACTCTGCAACAACCAGCAGCTCGGTTTTGTCAATGATTGGGGTGATGGAGAAGCTGATTCGAGTTTGTGTGCAGGCCCTTACTTTGACAGTTTCGCCATTTCTCTGAAACTGCCGAATGGGAACCTTGAGGCAACTCAATGCAGCCCGCTGAATGCCTGGGGCTCCACCAGTTTTACCACCGGTTCCGGTTTCAATATAGGTTTAAATGCCGGATTTAACTCATCCGGACCTACGGGAGGTGTTTCCACTGGTTTTTCATTCTCAACATCGTCTACGACCTCTATTCCGGATATCAGCATAACATTTGATCCTGATACAGCCGATTCTACGGCCGAATGGAAATTTGCTGCACCCGAGCTTACTCTGGAGAGAGATAACTGGTGGTTCTTCAACGGGAAACACATCCTGCATGGTCCAAAATCAATCCAGACCACAGCCGCCACTTTTGACACATACTCTCTGTTTACCAGAGATTCGAACGTAGATTCGGACAAAAACAATGCAATGTTTGAAATTGCTGATACAATCTCTCTTGCCTGTATCAAGGCCTGGAACACAGGCAGCGGATGCAAGGCTTGGGTATTTCCGGGTTACAGCAAATGGGTAAGGCATCACATTCCTTTCACAAGACCGAGTAATGTCAGTGCTGAATACATCATGAATGTCACATGCCCTGAAGGTTCCACTGAAGAGCACAAAACCATGGTTAACAACGCCTTGAAGGAGTACTTCCCTGACTGGGCAAGCAATGTGACATACTACTCTTATTACGGTGCAGACAGTGGCAATGAAAGCAACAGCAATGACGGAAAGTATACTGTGCTTGATGAAGTTGCCAAAAACAATTTCACTTCTGTGAAACAGAAAATAACCACCAATAAGAATGTGCTTACAGATCGCGGATTCAGCGGAACATACACATTCTACATCCAGAATGTTGAAAAGGCGAATCAGCCTTTGAGCTTCAGTCTGACGTTCTGAATACTTAAGGAGAGAATAATGGGGCTGTGACAGAAGTCGGGTTTTCCGACTTGGGGTTGCAGCCTCGTCTGACAACGGACAGTATCTCCTTAATTCAGTTTGTGACATCCCACATCTTATAGAAGAGGGAAAAGATGAACTCCAACCAAGGATTGTTGTTCAGGTTAAGAGTCAAGATTCTGACATTGCAGAGACAACTATCCAATCCCTGAAAGGTGCAATGATGCCTGGAGATTACGGATTGTTTGTTACTTTGTCAAACTACACTAAGAAGGCTCAAAAGATTCTTGAGGCGAATCCGATGATTCGTGGGATTAACGGAACAGAACTTGTTGACTTGATTCTTCAATACTACGAGAGCCTGAGTAAGGAATATAGAGAGATGATTCCGTTGAAGAAGGTTTATATACCCATTTCAAAGGAATCTGATTGATACGAAGGAAACACAAAGCCGCGATATATGGCTGTACTTGATATAGGGGAGAAATCAGGGGGTAGAGATGGCGCAAGGAAAAGCTAAATGTCCTTATTGTGGAAGCACGAATACATCCGAGTATTTTTATGGTCTTCCTGTACTTGATGATGAAATGAAGAAGCAGATTGACTCAGGGGAGATTATCCTATGGGGATGTGGGATTGATCCGTCAAAGCCTATGCCGGAAAGAAAGTGCAACGCCTGCGGAAAGGATTTCTAGATACATTCTGAAACACCACTCGGAACATTGAAATACCTTTCGGTACCTTTAAACATTTCTCGGAATATTGAAACACTTCTCGGAAGGATAGTTCATTGCTGTGTCTGGAGTTGTATGAAATAGTTGTTGAAAAACGTGAAGAATAAGAACAAAGATGATATTCCGCAAATTTTGAGTTTGTGTAACTTGTTTATATTCAGCAAATAAAAGAAATGTCGTCCTGTTTTGTACAATTGTAGCAAAAACAGAACGACAATATGGCTCGTCTGCAGGATTTTGCTACAATCGCAGGAGCGTACACTTTTTTAGAGGGGTGTACGCATAATTGTGAGGAGTGTACGACTTACACAATAGGGAGCGAACAAATATGTATTGTGCGCATAAGAACTGACAGAACAATGACAGAGCACATACATCAAAACTCTATGCTAATGCATGTGCTCAGATACAGAAAAGTGTCTGAATTGCACGATATCATCCATACTCTACGGAGATATCATTATCCAGTTCATAAATGTTTTTTCCATCAAGGATTTTCGCATCCTTGAATTCCTCAAGACAATCAATGAATGAGCTGTGATGAGAAGATTCATAGATGGTTTTTCCCTTGCCATTGCAATCATATATGACAAGATATTTGTCACTATCAGTTTCCGAAACCCCCTGAATCAGATAGTATCCTCCATTGTATGAGAATTCCATCTCCTCTCCCCATGAAAGCGTTTCGAGAAAGTCATGTAATGATTTTCCTTTCATTCTTCACCCCTGGAAGTATCGCTGTTAAAACGTTTTGCTGTCAATGACAAGTGTTTCACCGGTAAACTGGTTCGTACACTTTCTGCAAACTGTGAAATGTGGAACGTCCTCAAAGTCAGACCATTGATCTTCAATCGGGAACAGCTGCTTGATGGATGCATTATTGTAGTTTGCATTCAACCAAGTTGCATTTTGTACATCTCTCCATATTCCTATTGTCCTTGATTCTGCCTCGATAAACAAAGCCAATGGATATTGTATGGTTTTATCCGAAATAGACTTGTCTGCATAAGAGACTTCATCGTAAACAATACTGATGCTCCTGGGAGTTTCATCCACCAATATTGTGGTCATTTTCAGTTCTTCAATATTGCTGAATGCCTCGTGGGATTTCTCCTCTCTAATGGAAAACACCACGTCTTCATCTTCCGAAAAGAACATATCAACATCATCGTATTTTGAGTTGACTACCAATTGAGAGTTTCCAGAAAAACTCAGTACAACCTCATCGCTCACATGATTTGAGCCTGCAGGCCAATATGGAACTGTCTGAATAGAGAGAAGTCTTTTGTTCTTGTATTGCTTTAAGAATGAAAATTCTGCGTTCATTACTTGTTCTCCTTCTTGTAAAAGTGGATTTTCTGATTTCGTATTCCAGTATGGCTGTTATGGATATAGATATCAACAACAGAACTGCCGTCAGAAGATTTTCGTGCACGATAAGTAATTATATCGCCACCTTTCATCGTTCTCGTCCATCCATATACTTCGCCATCTTTTCCTTTGAGCGTTGACTGAACTCCGCCTTTCCCGATGGTTGAAAAAAGCTTCTTTGCCGAAGAAAGAGGATCAGTTGAGTAGTATACTCGCCTGCTGGTCTTCCCATTCGTCTTGGATTTTTGAGCAATATAACCGTTTTTAGTCAGTCCGAACTCTTTGCGTACAGCCGCAGTATTTGAGTTAATGTTCCTTGTCGGTCTGCCCAAGTGGCTGGCATTTCTCAATCCTGGATACCCGTAACTGCCCTTACCCATAGATTGCCTCCCTCACAACAAAGGAAGCATCCCATTTCGGAGTGAATGCGTGTATTCTTGTTTTGAGATTATCACAGAGTTCACGAATCTCGTTTGAGATGGTCCCATATATGATCAGGTCCGATGGTTCCAGGGTTGTTAGTACATGAGATAACCCATCATAGAAATAGATCCTGTTCTCCGGATTCTTCATTGTTCCGAGGCTTCCTGTAGCTATGACACCACCTTTGCTGATTCCATTGCAGCAGAAATCATATGAACGGGGATCAGCAAATGAGACATTCATTATGACTGGAATGTCGTATGAAGATAGAATGAAACCCATTACCCGGTTTCTGTAACAATTGTACAATTGGAGAGGGTAGGGAAAATCATAGCACAAACTGAAGTCCGGCATGATACAGCCGGCATACTTCTTCAATTGGTTGATGTATTTCTCCGGATTCTTCCATAGCCTCTCGAAGCATACATCCTGAAGAAAGAAATGAACAAAAGCATCATTGTTTTCCTCACCAGACTGGAAAATCTTATCGAACGGAATCAGTTTTGGAGGAATTACCTCCGCTTTCGTGAATAACGGAAAATTGTATGTATGTGAAAACTCCGCATTCCGTAATTCTGATGCTTTGAACACATCCGTATAGCTTGGATATGCTCCCGGTTCATTCTGTGGTAGCTTGCTATCATGTATCATCATTTCAAGCCTCCATATATTTATGTTGATAATCCTGGAGACTTGACGCTATAATGAACTCGCCAAAGATCTTAGACATCAAGTCCGGGATTACGACGCGTACTTTTTCGACGAATGTACGCGTCTTTTTATATTTTCGACAGTTGATATTCAGCTGCATCCAAAGAGACCCCACATGCATCTGCCACTTCGGTTGCAGTCATTCCCTTGATCAGCCTGTAATCCATCATCAGTTCGCCTGCAAGACATTTGGCCTGCCATTCGGGGTCTCTACATGTCTCTACAGGAACATTGAAACTTCTGCTTAATTTGAATCCGCATATACAAATCATCATGAAATGCGCTATTTCGTGAACGACAGTCATTCTGTCTCTTCCGTTGCCTTTGCATGCTCGCTCATAAACGTCTTCACGGATTCTTATTACTTTATTCACGATATCGGTGTCTGCGTGCGTGTTTGGCCCGAGTTCATCAAAGGGGACAACCTCAAAATGAGCATCTGCATCGAAATAATGAAGAATCTCCAGTACTTCAACGGCGGGGAAATACAAACAATGCTCCAGTTTCAAAGCTTTCCTGATGGCCACAGCCAGATTCCTCAAATCCATTCGGGATTTAGGTTCCACAACATAGACACTTTCCATCAGCACCTCCTAGTTCTTTAACAACTCTCTGATTTTTTTTGCTGTTCTATCGTCAATGTCATCAAAGCTTCTGGCAAATTTCAGTGCCAGCTCCTGTTTTGACTCTGAGACATCATCCAGGGCTATTTCGACCTTGTGATTTGCCAACGCCACACTGTCTTCCAGTTTCGCCTTCTCATTTTTGCTGAGATTATAAATGGATGTGATTTGATCGATGAAGTTGTCGGGAATATTTCTCTTTCCACATTCTATAGCGGAAAGGTATGCAGAAGTAATCCCAAGTTTATCGGCCATCGACTTCATAATCTCCCCTCGGTCTATCCGTAGTTTTCTGATCTCCTTGCCAAACTCTGTCACGTTTTTCCTCCAATTTGCGTTCTAGGGTCTACTTAATGCTAATACGATAATGTTGATTTTGTCAACAAAGCTGTTGAATTATTTAACAGACTAATAGGACAAGAATTCACTCATGACTCAGTTGTAATACATTTGAATTAGATTATTAAGGAGGGATACATATGGTGTATTCAAATGAGCTTATTAATGAAGCGTTGGAGTTGCGGTCAAGAGGTGTTTCCGCAAAAAGTGTATGTGAGAGATTGGCTATTTCGGCATCAAATCTTAGAAAGTGGGAAGTGGAGAATGCTGTAACTGTTCCCGCCGGGATGACTGATGCTCAGTTAATCTGGAATCTGAGAAGCCGGATATTCGAGCTCCAGACTGAGCTTGAAATATGGAACCAGTGTACGTGCTGCAGAAAGTCTAAGCTTAAAGATAAAATCAAAGACTTGAAACGACTGGCACCCAAATATGGTGTTCATGCGGTGTGCAGGGTTCTGGATGTGCCGAGGGCAACATATTATCATCGAGTCTTCCGTAGCCCGGAAATGACACAGCTTCAGAAGACAGATGAAGAGTTGAAGCCGGTTGTAAAAGCATTGTTCGAAGAAACAAAAGGTGTCTTGGGTTCTACTAAACTGCGCATCATAATGATGAAGAGGGGATACACGATTGATCTCGTGCATCTCAGAAGGCTGATGATGGAACTGGAACTTAAACCTGTTTCACGGCAGAGAGTTGCTCACAACACTGAACCGCCGAAGCAGCTTTTCTATCAGAATAGGCTGAAACAGAAATTTGATGTTGAAAAACCCAACATGGTCTGGGTCAGTGACACTTCATACCTATACGTGAATCGAGAGCCGTATTTCCTTACTGCAATTCTCGATCTTTTTTCAAGGAAAGTGATCGGATACGATGTTGTCGACAGTATTTCAGCTTTTCCATTGATCAACATATTCAAGAAGACCTATGTCGAACGGGGGAAACCTGAAGGTCTACTGTTCCACAGTGACCAGGGCAGTCAGTTTACCGCTTATAGATTCCGGGTGTTGCTGAGGGGCTATAAGGTCAAGCAGTCGTTTTCAGCTCCCGGCAATCCTCACGATAATGCTGTGGCTGAATCTTTTTTCAAAAACTTCAGAGCGGAGTGCACTTATGTGAACGAGTTCAATAGTGTCACAGACATGAGGAAGAAGATTGCGGAGTATATCGACTTCTATAATTGTCTAAGACCGCACAACAAGCTCAAAGGTCTGACTCCTAATGAATTTGAAGAGGAATACTTCAAGAATCTTAGCTGACTTTTAGCTTACACAGTTTTCAGGGGCCACATCGACCAGGGCCCCTGCTTAAAAAACACAAAAACTTGCTAATCTGTAAATCTTTGTGTTATAATGGAATATGAAACATGTTTTTTGGTCTCGAGGTGGGGTATCTGACTTATCATTTCTGTATCAAATACCCCGTCTCGTCCAACAATATGGAGGTGGGGGGAGTCGAACCCCCGTCCTAACGAACCATCCATCAGCGTCTACAGGCTTAGATCCGGCTGATTGTATCTCGGTTCCCTTCGGCAGCTGGTCAGTCCTTCGGGGAACCCAGGGTGTTGGAGGTCTCTACCGCTTACATCCGTCAGCAATAGACAAGCCCAAGTTGTTTACAGGGAACAGGGCCATGGGCACGGCATCCTGAACCTTGTCCGTTCTGGCTACGATTAAGCAGCGAGAGCGAATTCTGCTTCGTCGAGGACGATCTCGTCTTCTTTCTTGGCAGTTATAGGTTTTGCTAGTTTAACAAGTTGGCGCTTGACCTGCAGCTGGTGGCCTGAAACCCGCCAGTCGAAACCAATACACCCCCTAAGGGAATTATTGGTACAAGGCGAATATACATCTTTTTTCTCCAACGGGCAAGCAAAGATATGTTTTTTTGTCCTCTGTGAACCTTAAGCACTACCTGAATACTACTTTTATGATTTTGACAGAAGAAAAAGTAGAGAAAATATACTTTTTCGTTCATGCAGAACAAAAAAGTAGATTTGCACTGATAATTGCCCGTGTTTTGTAAGACTAAATTGAAGTCAAAAGGCCTTGATATGCTATAATTCCATTTCAGAGGTGAGTATGGACAATCCTTTGGTTCTGACATTCGATCTGGGCACCCAGAGCATGAAGGCTCTTCTTCTGGACAAGGAGGGCAACACCGTCCTTTCATCGCAGGTGACGTACGACTATCCTTGCATTCCGACAGATATCCGCGGCAGAGCGGAGCAGCTGCCTGATTTCTATTACGACAGGCTCTGCGAGGCAGGCAAGTTTCTGAAGGAGAAGGACACTCAGAACCTGTTCTCGCACATAATCGCCGTAACGATCACATGCATCAGGGATACCGGCCTGATTCTGGACAAGGACCACAAGCCTCTGAGGAACATAATAGTCTGGATGGATGAAAGAAGGGCCAAAGGGGATCCGAAGCCGCCTCTTCTTCACAAGATCCTGTTTGCTTCGGTAGGAATGACAGAGACCATAGACCTCCTTTACAAGAGCGCCCAGTGCAACTGGATCATGGAAGAGGAGCCCGAGCTGTGGGCCAAGGCCGACAAGTTCGTGATGATTTCATCCTACATGAACTACAAGCTCACTGGTGAGCTGAAGGACGGTGCTGCAAACCAGGTTGGGCACATCCCGTTCGACTACAGAAACCGCAGATGGATGAAGAAGGGTCTTTCACGTTGTGTTGCCGACATCCCGTTGGAGAAACTGGTGGATATTGTGGACTCTCCGGGCAAGGTAGGGACAATCAACAAGGAAACCAGCGAACGGACCGGCATTACAGAGGGGATTCCTGTCATCTCCACCGCAACGGACAAGGCATGCGAGGCTCTGGGACTTTCAGTGACAACAGAGGACAAGGCTGCAATCTCTCTGGGAACGGCTTCGACCATACAGTTCTGCAGTCCCCATTATTTTGAACCGTGTCCGTTCCTTCCGTCCTATCCGTCGGCCATGCCGGGATACTACAACGGCGAGTACCAGCTGTACCGCGGATACTGGATCCTCACATGGTTCATCCGCAACTTCTGCAGTGAGGAGAGCCGCATCGCAAAGGAGAGGGGAGTCTCGGTTGAATCCATCCTTGACCAGATGCTTGACGATGTGCCGGTTGGAAGCGGAGGTCTTGTGCTTACTCCGCACCTTTCCCCGGGAAACAACAACCCGTTTGCAAAGGGTGTTCTGATGGGTCTTAGCGACTATCACACAAAGGCACATATGTACAGGGCTATAATTGAAGGCATCGACCTTGAGCTCTACCATGCGATGCTCAGGATGCAGAGGCGCTCGGGACAGCATATCAAGGAGCTCTACATAGCAGGCGGTGGTTCTGTCAGCGATATCATTGTCCAGATCTGCTGCGATGTTTTCGGTCTTCCGGTCAAACGGGTGCAGACTCACGAGGCAAGCGGTCTGGGTTCTTCGATAGCCGCTTTTGTTGCGATGGGAGAGTTTTCATCGTATACGGATGCCGTAAAGAGCATGGTTCACGACAAGGATGTTTTTGAACCCAACATGGAGAACCACAGGGTCTACATGGAGCTCTACAACGACGTATACAAGAACATCGAGAAGACCAATACAAAATATTTCAGAAAGCTGCGTAAGTTCGGAAAGGAAGTGTAGGCAATCAGAACTTGTAGTCGCGGGCTTCACGCTGGGCCTGGCGGCTGAGGTCGCGTTCCTTGATTGCTTCCTTCTTGTCGTGCAGGGCTTTTCCTCTGCACAGTGATACCTGCATCTTGACGAGATTTCCCTTGAGATAGACCTTGGTCGGAACAAGGGTGAGACCCTTTTCCTCTACCTTGCGTCTGAGGCGTTTGATTTCCTGCTTGTGAACAAGAAGACGGCGGTTTCTGTCAGAGACATGGTTGAAGATGGAGCCTTTGTCGTAAGGCTGGATTGTGAAGCCGATCAGGACCATCTCGTTGTTCTCGATCTTGACATATGAGTCGGTGAAGGAGAAGCGGCCGGCGCGGATGGATTTGACCTCGGTTCCCGCCAATGACATGCCGGCCTCGAGGTCTTCCAGGACCTCGTAGTTGAAGTAGGCCTTCTTGTTGGTCTGTAGCAGCTTTATCTCAGGTTTTCTGTTTTCCATATTCAATCCCAGGCGATTCTGAAGCCCATGAAATCGCTGCAGAGGCTTCTGTAGGCGCTTCCGACGGAATAGCGGTCGACTGTGCCGACTGTATTCACGTAGGAGCCGCCCTTGACGACTATATCGCACTGTGTGTCGTAATTTCTGAGGATAGCCCTTGCGTTGTCAGCCGCATTGTTTCTGAGGGTTCTTGCAAGGGGGACCAGATCTGTGTCGGTCATTTCCCAGACTCCGCCGAGCATTGCGGCCGGAGCGTTCTCAGCTTCGTAAGGGACAAGGGACTTCTGATAGCCGTCTTCCGGATCTGAGAGGCTGGCTGCAATCCACTGGTCCTCGGTGGGAAGATAGACGTTTCTTCCGGTCTCTTCGGACAGCCATTTGCAGAATGCCTTTGCGGCATGGTAGCTTACGTTCCTCACCGGGCGGTTTCCGGTGACGGAAGTGGAGATTGTAACGCCGTCCAGATAGTAGTCATCCACAAGACCCTGGGCCTTGAGGCTTTCCTTGTTGGATGCGTCCCACATCGGGTTTGCCTTGACGAACTGGGAGTACTGGTTCTCAGTGACGCAGTAGGCGCCGATGTTGAACTTGTCGGTGTGTGTCTCAAGTCCGGCTTCCAGAACCTCAGGGTATGATGCCTTGACTGTCTTTCCGTTGGAGAAGTCGGCCTCGTCGATTGCAAAGCCTTCGACTGTAAAGCCATTGGCCTTCAGGCTTGTCTTTGAGGATCCGACTGTCGGGTTGTTCTCAGGTGAGGCTCCGATGGTCGAATCTCCATCGAGGATCTGGTAGGGGACGATGGTGTTCAGTCCGATGATCGAGACCGCGTTGCGGGCATCGTCGTACATCTCCTTCGATGTGACGAAGAAGAGGGCGGCCTCGAATGCCTTTGTCTGTCTGTTGAAGTCGCTTCCGACTATGCTGTTTGCATAGGATGTGTACAGGCCCGGATAGCGGTGGACCGTATCGTACTCCAGGATGGCGCTGTAAAGGCTGACGTCATCGAGGAACTCTTTTGTCAGGGCCTCGAACGCCTTCTGGTTGATGGACGCGCTGCTGTGGACCTTCTGGGTTCTGGGGAAGAGCCAGTTGAGAAACACGGGATGGCCCACTTTCATGGTCTGGCTGTCGATTTCCTCGCCATTTACACGGAACGAGACATCGTGGCTTCCGCTTGCAATCTTTCTGGTAAACGGTGTGCCGCCTGCGTAGGTGCCGTCAACATAGACTGCAACCGTTCCGGCATCGCTTGTGAATGTCACACGTTTGGAGCCGTGGATGATGTCCGGGAGGAAGCAGACAAGGAAGATGATAAGGACAATGGCCAGTGCGTATGCGCAGGTGAGCCAGAGGCCCGGCTTGAGGCCGAAAAGAGGCTTTATCTTTACAGGTTCTACCTTCGGTAGGTCCTTGGACTTCTTGTAAAATTTCATGTCTCAAAGTTAACTGTATTGGCGATTGTTGTCAACAAACGCATTTGTCATTATAATTTCGGCTATGGATCGATTCTTTGACAGAGTTCAGTCATTTACGGAAAGAAGACTTACAAGGCGCAAGGCCAAGAAACTTGCGGAAAAACAGAACAGGACATTCCTCAGCGAAATCCTGAGCTGGATCGACGCCATTCTGTTCGCCGTTGTCGTCGTTTTCCTGGTCAACCAGTTCTTGTTCCAGTTCTTCGTAATTCCTTCTCCGTCAATGCTGGAGACCCTCCAGATCCAGGACAGGGTGCTTGTCTCGAAGCTCACATACGGAATCGAGACCTTCCCTCAGGGTCCCAAGATCCTCGACTCCAGAATCCCCGACCGGGACGACATAATAACGTTCTACAACCCCCAGTACGAGAGCAAGGGGCCGTTCTTCAACATATTCAGCCAGATCCTGTACATGGTCACGTTCTCTCTGGTGAACATCGATGTCAACGAAGACGGATCCATGCGTGAGAAGCTTCTTGTAAAGAGAAGCGCGGGAGCTGCGGGTGATACCGTGACGTTCATCGACGGTGATGCCTATTTCAAGTACGCCGGAACCGGCGAGTATGTGAACGAGTCCGAGTTCAGGGCACAGAACGGTCTGGCAACCGCTCCACATACGACAATCGAGGACAGGGCATACACATGGTACAAGGCAATGGGAAGGATCAACGGTCTTTCCGAGGCCGGGGTATCGTCAGGCAACATCCCCAGGCATCTTGTCTCCGATTACCAGGCTCTGGACCAGTCGGTGTCCTTCTATGACTACTATTGCTACAACAAGGAGACCGCTGTGGGTCAGATGATGGGCAATCCTGCCGATATGCAGGCAAGAAGCCTGTGGGCCAAGTACCAGAGCGGTGTCTATGTTCCCGAAGGCCATGTCCTCCCGCTGGGAGACAACAGAGACAACTCTCAGGACGGAAGATACTTCGGACCTGTTGATGCGAAGACCGTCAACGGCCGTGTAGCTTTCCGCATCTGGCCGCTCGGCAGGGTCGGTTCTCTGCTTGACAAGTAACTGATGGTTCAGTGCGCTTTTCTTGACAGTTTCGATTTCTCCAAAGAAACATCAATTTACATCCATGTTCCGTTTTGCCTGTCCAAGTGTGCTTATTGCGCCTTCTATTCGCTTTCAGGCTGCCGTCAGACTGAAATGGATGCTTATACAGACCGGCTTGTGAATGAGATCCTTGAGGTGAACCGGCATATGGACGGCCGCCCGTATTGCACGGCGTTCATAGGAGGAGGGAATCCCGGATGCCTTGGGCAGGAGCGGCTTTCAAGAATTGCAGATGCCGTATGTGAGAACGGAAGACCTGCCGAATTCAGCACGGAGATGAATCCCGAAAGTCTTAACGGGGAGTTTTTCCCGTTATTCGAAAGTCATTTCACCCGACTTTCCATGGGCGTCCAGAGTCTGGATCCAAAGGCTCTGGAATTTCTGGGAAGGAATTCCGACATTGCCTCCACCCTGAGGGGCCTTGAGCTATCCCAGAAACTCCATGTCCGGTACGGGACAGACCTCAGCTATGATCTGATCACATGCCTTGGGTCCTGGCATGACGAGCTTTCGGATGTCAGAAAAATAGTGAATGAATACCCGTCAGACCATCTGAGCGTCTATGCCCTTACATTGGAGGAGAACACTCCGCTGTACAGGCGAAATCCGGTTCTCCCCGATGCGGACGGACAGTATTCAATTCTAAATGGAATATGGGATTATCTTGAAAGCCTTGGCTTTGAACATTATGAGGTCTCGAACTTTGCAAGACCCGGAAAAAGGTGTGCCCACAACTGCCGTTACTGGGCTTATGAACAGTATATCGGTCTTGGACCTGCCGCTGCATCCACTGCTTTCGGAAAGGACGGGAAGGTGACGCGTCACGTGTTCAGGCCGTCAGTGAAGGACTACGTTGACGGCTATGCAAGAGGGGAGCTTTTCTCCGGTCTTGAGAGCGAGGCTCTGACCGACCGTGAGGCTGCCGAGGAGCAGATCCTGATGGGGCTGAGGTACAAGGGTGGTCTTGACCTGAAAAGGCTTTCCAAGAGGACCCACAAGGTTATCGATTCTCGGATAATCGCGGCAATAGAGGGATTTGAGGCCAGGGACGGATTCCTTGTTCCGGATGACAGTGGTCTGATGACGGCGGATGCGGCTGCGTCTCTTATAGTGGACGAACTGTAAGTGGATGTGTTGTATTGACACCAAAAAACCTGCAATGGTATATTTGTAAGGTAGTCTTTTTATATGTAAAGAGGTATATATGTCAGGTCACAGCAAGTGGGCAACCATCAAGCACAAGAAAGGAATTGCTGACCAGAAGCGTGGTCAGAAGTTCACAAAACTCATCAAGGAGATCAGTGTCGCAGCCAGAATGGGCGGTGCAGATCCCGATATGAACGCAGCACTCAGAACAGCCATCCTTAAGGCCAGAGCTGAGAACATGCCGAAGGACAACATCGAGAGAGCCATCAAGAAGGGTTCCGGAGAGATGGGCAATGCAGTGTTCATGGAACTTGTCTATGAGGGATATGCACCTGGCGGAGTTGCCATAATCGTTGATACACTGACAGATAACAAGAACAGAACAGCTGCCGATGTCAGAAGCACTCTGACAAAGCTCGGCGGATCTCTCGGATCCTCCGGTTGTGTTTCATACATGTTCCAGACAAAGGGTGTCATCACCTACGACGCATCCAAGTATTCCGAGGAAGAGATCTTCAACGCCGCTCTCGAGAACGGTGCAGAGGATGTCACCAACGAGGACGGAGTGATCGAGGTCACCACATCTCCGGCAGATTTCGGTGCGGTTCTCGAGGCCATGCAGGCTGCAGGTTTCGAGCAGGACAGCGCTGATGTCAGCAGGATCGCCGATCAGACCGTCACACTGGACAAGGAGAAGGCCCAGAAGGTCATGAACATCGTCGAGCGTCTTGAGGACCTGGATGACGTCCAGAGCGTTGCAACTAACCTGGAGCTTCCGGACGATTTTGATGAAGAGTAATTGATATGCATGTTCTTGGCATAGATCCAGGAATAGCCAATACGGGCTGGGGCATCCTCGACTTTGTCGGGCAGAGGTTCCAGCCTGTTTGCTATGGAGTGATCAACACCGATTCTTCGGAGAAGCTGGAGAAGCGCATCGCGGTGATTGCCGAGAGCGTCGCCCAGATCATCCGCAAGTACAGTGTGGAGCACGTTTCCATGGAGGACATCTTCTTTGCCAAGAACGAGGTAAGTGCGATAGGGGTTGCAAAGGTCATCGGTGCAGTGATACACGCCTCCTACAAGGAGAACGTCGAGGTGTCGATGTTCACCCCCATGCAGATAAAGATGTCCATCACGGGTTTCGGCAAGGCCGAGAAGAAGCAGGTGCAGGAGATGTGCCGGATTCTCCTGAAGCTTGACAAGATTCCAAGGCCTGACCATGCGGCTGATGCGCTTGCGGCGGCTGTGTGCTTCTGCAACACCAATGCCACGACAGGTCGGCTTGGCATCATAAAATGAGGACTTAACCATGATCAACGCCATCATAGGCCAACTTGTATGCGTCAATGCACAGACGGCAATCATCCTCGGAGGCAGTGTGGAGTACGAGCTTCTCATCTCGTCCCAGACGGCCACCAGGCTGTCGAACCTGCAGGGCTCGGAAAGAAGCAACGTCAGGCTTCTGGCCTGGCTGCAGCACCGTGAGGACGGCATGACGCTCTTCGGTTTCTCCGATGAGGACGAACGCAGGCTTTTCCTGGAGCTGATCAAGGTCAACGGAATAGGTCCCAAGCAGGCCATGAAGATACTTTCCGGCGTTCGTGTCCGTGATTTCATCTCGGCTCTGGACCAGAGCGATGTGAACTTCCTTTCAAAGATTCCGGGACTTGGTGCCAAGACCTCACAGAAGATCATCCTTGCCCTCAGGGACACTCTCGTGTTCACTCAGGAGGCCTCCAAGCCGCAGAACGTGGCATCCGGCAACTCCAAGAAATACCAGGATGTCATCGATGCCCTGGTAGAGATGGGTTATGACAAAAAGAAGGTCCTCGAGACAGTTGCAAAGCTTCTTAAGGACAACGAGCAGTACGTGGAATCCCACAGCCAGAGTGCTGTTGAGGAGTGGCTTTTCAGATCCGCGGTCGTGGGGCTGAGCTGATTCCTGCTTATAGAGGTGAGTGATGGACGACGTTGAATTTCTTCAGAGCACATCGATAGTCTCGACCTCCGCTCAGGAGGCGGATGCCCAGGAGAACATCCTCAGGCCCAAGTATCTCAAGGATTTCCAGGGCCAGAAGAAGATCAAGGAGAACCTCGGTGTCTTCATCCAGGCTGCCCGCGACAGGGGCGAGGCCCTCGACCATGTCTTTCTGATAGGGCCTCCGGGACTTGGAAAGACCACTTTGGCATCCATTGTCGCCAACGAGATGGGGTCTGAGATCCGCATGACCAGCGCACCGGCTCTGGACAAGCCCAAGGACCTTGCCGGAATCCTGACCAACGTCACGGAGAACTCCGTTTTCTTCATAGACGAGATCCATCGCCTCAAGCCGGCGCTGGAGGAGATGCTGTACATCGCCATGGAGGATTTTGAGATCGACTGGGTCATAGGGCAGGGACCGAGCGCAAGGACCATGCGCATTCCCATCCCTCATTTCACGCTGATCGGAGCCACAACCAAGGCCGGTATGGTCAGCTCACCGCTTCAGACCAGATTCGGAATCAACTGCCGCATAGAGTTCTACAACGAGCAGGAGCTTGGCCAGATAATAAAGCGCAGCGCATCACTTATCGATGTTAAGATCGATGACGATGCTGTTGTCCTTCTTGCAAAGTGCTCGCGCGGAACCCCAAGAATCGCAAACAGGCTGCTCCGTCGCTTCCGTGACTTTGCTGAGGTCACCGGAAACGGAGTGATCACCTCCGATGTTGTCAACCGAAGCATCAAGAACCTGGGAATTGACCTGAACGGACTTGAGGACCAGGACCGCAACATACTGAGGACCATCATCGAGTTCTACGGCGGAGGTCCTGTCGGAGCTGAGACCCTTAGTATTTCCGTGGGCGAGGCAATAGAGTCCCTTGAGGATTTCTACGAGCCTTATCTCATCCAGAAAGGCTATCTGAAGCGTACACCGCGCGGAAGGATGGTCACGGCGAAGGCATATGAGCTTCTGGGGCTTCAGGATCTGATGGAAGCACAGATGAACACCAACGGAAGCAACTTCCTTCCGGGATTCGGCGGTGCCGCAGGTGGAGCCCAGGGCACGCTGTTTGATTGAATAATTTGTTCGAGTAGATAGAGATGAAGATTAGCGAATTTACATTTGATCTTCCACAGGAGCTGATTGCACAGACCCCCGCCCAGAGACGGGGCGACGACAGGCTTCTGGTTATTGACAGAAAAACAGGGGAGTATCAGGACATGCAGATGTCCGATTTCCCGTCACTTATAGAGCCGGGTTCGGTGATTGTGGTAAACGACACCAAGGTCAGGAAGGCCAGGGTCTTCGGCATATCCGAAACCGGTGGCAAGGTTGAGTTCCTGTTCACGGGAGCTCTGGGACCGGACCGCTGGCAGGCCATGGTGTCCAAGAGCAAGAAGCAGAGACCGGGCAAGGGCTATGATTTCCTCGACAAGGACGGAAACCTGTACTGCAGGGCCGTCATCGAGACCGATGTGCAGGACAGCGACAGCGGCTCGTCATTGAAGGTCGTCAAGTTCGATAGGCCAGTGGATGAGGATTTCTTCCAGAAGTGCGGCCATGTCCCGCTTCCTCCGTACATCAAGCGCGAGGACGATTTCAACGACGAGAACCGTTATCAGACCATTTTCGCCAACGAGTGCGGCTCAATGGCAAGCCCAACGGCCGGTCTGCATTTCACACCGGAGCTCGTCGCTCAACTTGAGAAGAAGGGCGTCGAGGTGCTTCACATCACGCTCCACGTGGGAATGGGAACGTTCCTCCCGGTGCGCACGGAGAACCTCGAGGACCATGTGATGCACACTGAAAGCTATCAGGTTTCCGAGGAGGTGGCCGACAAGATCAACCGGGCCAAGGCCGAGGGAAGGAAGATTGTGGCCATAGGAACAACCAGTGTCAGGACGCTCGAAAGTGCCGTGGACAGGGAAAGCGGGCTTCTTTTGGCGAAATCTTCTTCAACAAATCTCTTTATAAAGCCGGGATTCGAGTTTAGAATGGTTGATATGATGCTGACGAACTTCCATACACCGGAGTCCACGCTTCTAGTGCTTGTGTCCGCATTTGCCGGGAAGGACCACATACTGGCCGCATACAGGCACGCTGTTGAAAAACGGTACCACTTTTTCAGCTATGGGGATGCTACATTCCTTAGGTGATTAAAGGATATAGTTAACGCTATCAGGAGGGAAAAGATGAATTTCAAGAAAATCGCAGCGGTTCTGCTTGTTCTAGTCATCGCTATGACAGGCATTTTCGCACAGTCCATCTCCGAGGTCTATCACGGAGAGTACGAAGGCAAGACCGTCATCCTGCATTCGAATGATACCCACGGATCGCTGGCCGGCTTTGCCAAGATGGCTACAATGCGCAAGTACTTCGAACATGAGGGTGCGGCAGTTATCGTTACCGATGCCGGAGACTTCACTCAGGGCTCACCTTATGTCAGCCTCTCAAAGGGTGCATCTGCCATCGAAATGATGAACCAGGTCCCGTATAACTTTGTCGGTCTTGGAAACCACGACTTCGACTTCGGTGTCGAGCAGCTCAAGCAGAATCTGTCGAACGCAAAGTTCTATGCTCTTTGCGCCAACATCTTCGACAAGAATGGAGACAGTCTCCTTCCTCCATATGTTGTGCTTACACTGCCGGGCGGAGCAAAGGTCGGTATAATGGCCATTGACACTCCGGAGACACAGACAAAGGTCAACCCGATCTACGTCAAGGATCTGATCTTCCCGGTCGGACAGGATCTCATCTATCTGGCTCAGCAGGTTGTCGATTACATGAGACAGACCGAGGGTTGTGACACAATCATCTGTATCGCTCACCTTGGAATCGATAAGGAATCCGAGCCCTACACATCAGAGAATCTTCTGAAGTATGTCAGCGGAATCGATTTCGTCATCGATGGCCACTCACACTCAGTCTTCTCCGGCTACAACGGACTTCCGATGCAGCAGACCGGTATCAATTTCCAGAACATCGGTGTCATCGTCATTGACAACGCCACTGGAAAGATTGTCGATAACTTCCTCAAGTCTTGTGAGGAGATCGAGGACGATCCTGAAGTTCTTGCAGTCGCAAATGATATCATCGGCTATGTCGATTCCGTGTACGGTATCAAGTTCGCTGAGTCAAAGGTTTCCCTTAACGGTGTCAAGTCTCCTGGTAACAGAGACATGGAGACAAACAACGGAGACCTCATCACAGAGGCTATGCTCTGGGTTGTCACAAAGAATCCTGATGCAATCAAAGTTCCTGCAGAGGACGTAGTTGCAGTCACCAACGGCGGTGGAATCCGTGCTCCTATCGTTCCTGGCGATGTTACAATGAAGGACATCAACTCAATTTTGCCGTTCGGCAACAACGTCACAGTCGTCTACATCAAGGGTTCTGAGCTTCTCATGGCTCTCGAGGCTTCAACACAGAGTCTCCCGGGACCGCTCGGTGCATTCCCACAGATCTGTGGTATGCATATCACAATTGATACTACTAAGGCATATGACAAGGCTGATGAGACATATCCGGAGTCAACATACTACGGACCGAAGTCAATCAACCGTGTTACCATCGACGACATCAACGGCAAGCCGTTCGATCCTGAGAAGACATATGCTGTTGTCACAAACGACTTCTGTTCAGCCGGTGGAGATACTTACTACATCTTCAAGAACGCTTCAGATGAGTTCAACACAGGTATGCCGCTTGACGAGGTCATGATGGCTTACATCACTGAGGTTCTCAATGGTGTCATCGGTGAGAAGTACGCCGAGGCTCAGGGAAGAATCACAATCATCAAGTAATCTGTTCTGATTCCTTGATTCAGGGCCTTCACTCCGGTGAGGGCCCTTTTTTTATTGGATATCAAAATCGAGATTTCCAGAAATGCACTTGATGAGGATATTTCGGTAGCAGGTCGTCTGTTCAAAGAGAATGTTATCAGAGATGAGAGGGTAGTTTATGAAAGGTGACAGAGACTTTGGCTTGATTGTGAGAATGATTGACCACTGCAATGGAATACTTGAAATAAAGGAACGGTTCGGAAACAGTTTTGATGTTTTTTCTAAAGACACCGCTTATCAAGATGCCGTCAACATGAATCTATTTCAGATTGGAGCTGACTGATTTTGATTAACTGCTCCGATTGTGGATTGGCTATCAATCAGCTGTGGGTTGCCTGTGCAGCGTTATGCACACGCCAGGCGGGGCGCGGGATTGCCATGGCGCCCTATGCCTGAGGCTTGTGCATAAATTGCCGATGCACGGGCCACACACCGGCTTATTGACGGCCTATACACCATGAGGGGATTCTCTGGAACTCAATGCTCGACCGCTCTTGCGCTCTGACGCTGTGACGCTCAAACGCTCTGACGGTGGTGTGTTTTCAATAACTTATTATATAATAAAAAGTTACTATAAATTATTGTATAAGATAACCTCAAGCGCATGGTAATAATGACAAACCAATGCTCTGACGCTCTTGCATAAATGCATGAGCGCAAGAGCATTTTTTGAGGCCTGATAAACGAGCCAAAAAATAATTCATTGTAATAAAAGAAAATGATTTTATAAATGACATGAGCGTCAGAGTGTTGGAGCGCAAGAGCGGTCGAGCATGGTGTAGGATTTGCCCTCCAAAGCTCAAAAGGAAAGCCGCCTTTCCGGGCCGGCTTGGCTTCGAACAGTCCACCAGACTGTTCTCCTACCGCCAAGCTTTAAATCCTACACCAAACTTCAAACACAAGAGGGACCCGATTGGGTCCCTCCGTGTTTGACGACAGTAGGATTTGCTTTTGACTACCGGATATCCGTCAAAAGCCGCCTCCGCTGCGAACCCTCCACCGGAGGCTTCGCCTGACGCTCCGTTTCAAATCCTACATAGAATCTTCAAACACAAGAGGGACCCGATTGGGTCCCTCCGTGTTTGACGACAGTAGGATTTGAACCTACGACAACCAGTGTGTAAGACTGGGGCTCTCCCGCTGAGCTATATCGCCATGCGAGATTAAATTAGCATTTCTCTGTTTTACTGTCAATATTGTATTAACAGGCTGATTCGGCTAGAATCAGTGCTATGGGAATCAACCTGGAGGCTATACGCCGTATTCAAAGTGAAATAGGTACTACAAGACTCATGGCTGTGAGCAAGACCAGATCCGTTGAGGAAATCATGGCTGCATATGATGCAGGGCTCAGGCTGTTCGGAGAGAACCATGTCCAGGAGATAGTGGCAAAATTTCAGAGCAGGCCGTCTGACATGGAGCTTCACATGATAGGACATCTTCAGTCCAACAAGGTGAACAAGGTTGTGCCTCTTGTGGATATGATAGAGAGCGTGGATTCCCTGAGCCTTCTGACAAAGATCGACTGCGCTGCACAGAGGTGCGGCAAGGTAATCGATGTGCTTCTGGAATACAACACCTCAAATGAAGAGGCAAAGAGCGGCTTTGTGACAAAAGAGGAGCTCTTTGACACTCTGGAGGCTTCAAAGGACATGAAGAACATCAGGGTTCGCGGTCTTATGACTGTCGGACCTGTGGACTGTCCGGTCGAGAAGAAGGAAGAGCTTACAGACAAGGCGTTCAAGGAGCTGGTGCAGCTCAGATCTGAATGCGTGAGGAAATACCCGGAGATGGATTTCGGAATCCTTTCGATGGGAATGAGCGGCGATTACATGATAGGTGTCAGAAACGGATCCACGGAGGTCAGAATCGGCACTGCTATCTTCGGGCCGAGGGATTACGGTAACAAAGCATGAAGAAACTTGTGGCAATAACAGTTCTGATCTGTCTTTCTCTTTGCATTTGCGCACCTGTGTTCAGTGCGGATACTGTTGCATATGAACCGTACAGGCCTGATGAATTCCCCAAGTGGGCGCTGGATCTTAGAAGGGCCGAATGTATTTTCTTCGGTGGTATACCTATAGCTTATCCGCTTACGGCTCTTGCCTTCAGCGTTGCCAACAAGGAATCCTCATTCCTCCAGAATCTGGCCATAGCGGCATCGGTATCCGCCGCCATTGCGGTGGTCGACTACATTCTCGGGGCTGTGAATGCGGATTGAACGTGATTTCGACTTCATAGTTGAAGAAGGTGTCTCCAAGATCAGGGTGGATGCCTTTGTCGCATCCAAGGTCCAGAACCTTTCGCGAAGCGCTCTGACCGGGGATGACTGTCTGATCACCATAAATGGAAAGAAGGCCAAAAAGAGCGATAAAGTCAGTGAGGGAGACAACGTCAGCCTGCATTATGTGGCCGATGTCTTTGAGAAGGTTGAGGCCGAGGACATTCCTCTGAACATCCTGTATGAAGACCAGGATATGCTTGTCATAGACAAGGCCCAGGGCATGGTTGTGCATCCGGGTGCGGGAAATCCCAACGGAACTATAGTCAATGCGCTTGCACACCGCTACGGACAGTCCTTCATCGACGAGATGGCCGACGAATGCGATGTCTCAAGGCCCGGTATCGTCCACAGGCTGGACAAGGATACCAGCGGAGTTATGGTTATTGCACTGAACGCAAGAGCCCATGCAAGCCTGAGCGAGCAGTTCCAGAGCCACGATATCGTGAAGATATACTATGCATTCTGCGACGGAATCTTCCAGAAGCACGAGGATGACATCGAGTGCCTTCTTGCACGCGACCGCAACGACAGAAAGCTTTTTGCCCCTGTGAAGGAGCAGCGCGAGTTCATTATCCAGGGCGGTCTTTCTGCAAAGAGGACTGCTGAGATTGAGAACGAGGTCTACAACGATCCCAAGTACAGACTTGGCGGTACGGCCGACAGGTACCAGGAAGGAAAGTTCAGCAAGAGCCATTACGAGGTCATGCGCCAGCTTCCTCAGGCAGCTCTGGTGAAGGTCCAGATTTTCACCGGAAGGACTCATCAGATAAGAGTGCATATGAAGTATATAGGGCATCCGGTCATCGGTGATGTCATGTACAACAACAGGCTCTCGAGGTTCCCCGGCGAGCCTCTGATGCTTCACAGCTCGATTCTTGAGATAAACCATCCCACAACCGGTGAGAGGATGCATTTCGAGTCACCGCTTCCGAAGAGGTTCTCCGACCTTGAGCAGAAGCTGAGAGAAAGCTGACATGACGGGAACGGTCACCAGGTCCATAAACAACATCTACTCGGTAAGGACTGAGGACAATGAGGTCTTCAGCTGCAGGATCAAGGGCAAGCACCTTGATCAGGCTACGGGCGAGTACAATCCCATTGTGGTGGGAGATGTGGTCGAGTTCACTCCTTCGGGTGATAAAGAGGGCCTTGTTACTCTCAGACGAGACAGAATGAGTGAATTTTCGCGCTGGAACGACAAAAGATCGTTGAATCAGACCATCTGCGCCAACATGGATCTTGTCGTTTGCATATGCAGCGTGGAAAGTCCGCCGTTCAGGCCGCGTTTCGTGGACCGTGTCATTGCATGCTGCAGAAGCGTTCCCGTGATGATTGTCCTTAACAAGTGCGACATCCTTCTGACTGAAGAGGAACTTGAGCGCTACGAGCTGTACAGAAAGCTCGGATACGAGACTCTGAGCGTCTCGGCTGAGACCGGAGAGAATGTTGATGCCCTGATTGAGAAACTCAGGGGAAAGACCGTGGCGTTTGTAGGGCAGAGCGGCGTTGGAAAGAGCTCGCTTGTGAACAGGATCCTGGGAACCAACCAGAGGGTAGGGGACCTGAATGCCAAGTACAACAGGGGAAACCACACCACAAACCATTCATTGATGCTGGACGGGCCTGATTTCATATTGATCGACACTCCCGGTTTCAGGGAGATTTCGGTTCCTCACGACGATCCTCATCTGATAGCACAGTCGTTTCCGGAGTTTGTGAAGGCTTCCGCTAAGTGTGAGTATGCCACATGCATGCATGTGAACGAGCCCGGCTGCGAGGTCAGAAGACTCCTTGAGAAAGGCAAAATCAATGCCGACAGATATGAAAGCTATCTCAGAATGCTTGATTCGCTTGAAGACAGGCTTCCCGTCTGGGGAAGGAACTGGGGAAAGAAATGTTCAAAAGGACAGCAATAGATCTGGGTCTCGATCTGGTTCTCCAGACCGTGTCTAACCATGCTCTCAGCCCTCTTGGTTCCGCTGCAGTGAAAGGTGCCATCCCTGTTTTCGACCGGGATGTATATTCACTGAGGCAGAAACAGGTTTCTGCGGTCATGTACTCGATCACCAAGGCCGTGTCGGAAGAGGGTCTTCATGTCGAGACTTTTCCTGATATCTCAGATGCACTTGAATCCATCCTAACTCGGCCAACTGTATCATTAGAAGGCCAACAAATCTATGATATCGGCCTGTTTATCAGAAGTTCCAGGCTGTTGAAAACACTTCTGGGGCTTTCCACACAGCTGGGTTGCCCGGACAGGGACAGCAATGTCCAGGAGATAATTCCTGAGATTCCGGAGAACCTTCTGTATCTTGAACAGGAGATCTTCCGCATCCTGGAATCCCCGGGTGTGGTCAAGGAAAACTATCCCACCGTCAAAGCTCTCAGGGACAGGGCGGAGGGCAAGCGCCTTGAGAGAAGCCGCCTTGCCTCCGAGCTGATGCACAGCAATGCCTCCATCATGCAGTCCGATGCCGCTGTCATGCGTGACAATAGAATCCTTCTGCCCGTCAGAAACGAATCCAAGTCGATGATAGACGGTTATGTGCAGAGCGCTTCTCAAAGCGGCGGTACGGTCTTCATGGAGCCTTTCCGGCTTGTCGACATGAACAATGCCGTTATCATGGCCCAGGAGGAGATTCTTCTTGAGATTGCAAGGCTGATAGGAAAACTTTCGGACATGGTCAAGGAATGTGAGAGCGACATCCGCATCCTTTGCTCCCAGGTCAAGGAGGCGGATTTCCTCTATGCGTTCGCCTCATGGGCAAAGAACAACGACTGCTGCAGGACACAGATAGGGGAGCCTTCCATAGACGGCGACTACAGCTGCAACCTGATCCATGCAAGACATCCGCTTCTGGGTGCCAAGTGTGTTCCAATCGATCTTTCCGTACCATCGGGAATCAAGGCCGTTGTCCTCACAGGTCCCAACGCCGGCGGTAAGACCGTCACTATGAAGACCGTGGGGCTTTTCTCCCTTCTGAACCAGATCTGCGGCTACATTCCGGCATCCGACGGAAGCAGCCTGGCTTTGTTCGACAGGGTTTTCACGGATATAGGCGACGACCAGAGCATCGAGAACCATCTATCTACTTTCAGCGGCCACATGAAGAGCATCGGATTCATCCTCCGGACAATGACAAAGGACTCACTTGTCATTCTGGACGAGCTTGGAAGCGGAACCGATCCGCAGGAAGGTGCGGCTCTTGCTCGCTCGATTCTTGAGTTCTGCACAAAGAAGGCATCCCTTACCTTGACGACCAGCCACCACGGAGTGCTGAAGCAGTATGCCTACGGATCAGATATTGTCCAGAACGCCTCTATGGAATTCGATGAGAAGACCCTTGAGCCCACGTTCCGTGTCATCGAAGGTCTTCCAGGTGAAAGCCATGCCATAGACACGGCCAAGAGGATGAGGCTGCCAAAGACTGTCACAATCGCCGCCCAGAAGTATCTGGGACAGGAGGCTGTGAAGATTTCGTCCATCATCCGAAACCTTGAGACCCTGAGGCGAGACGCCGAGTCGCATAAGGCCGAACTTGAGCGTAGGCTTAGAGATATCTCCAATCAGGAAAACCATATAGAAAAAGAGAAGCGCAGGCTCCAAGCCTATGAGAACAGGCTGAAGAAGGAACGTCTGAACGAGTTCGACGACTACATCAGACAGTCCAGGCGCGAGCTGGAGAACATGGTTGCCGAGCTAAGGCAGGGCGAGATCACAAGGGAGAAGACTCTCAAGATGAAGGGTCTTTTCTCCGATATCCAGGACCGTGAGCAGAAGCTCAGGGACGAAATCGAAGCCGAGGCCGAGGCGTTGGATGCAAAGCAGCTTGAGGAGGACAACTCCCTCTCCGACAGCGTTGAGCTTAAGGCCGGAATGGATGTGCTTTGCGGACCTTCCAAAAGGGAAGGGACCGTTGTAAAGAGCACGGGCAAGGGCAAATGGCAAGTGGCAATCGGTACCATGAAGTTCACCTTCAAGGAGACCGAGCTCACGGTTCCCAGACGCGCTTCAACTGTCAGAACCTATTCCTTTGACAAGAGTTCAAAGTCTCCTTCTCCCAAGCTCAGTCTGGACCTGAGGGGCTACAGGCTTCTGGAGGCCCTGGATGCCATAGACTCCCAGATCGAGGCCTGCTGCATCCACGGCATCAAGTCTTTCTCAATCATACACGGCTACGGTGACGGAATCCTTTCCACAGGAATCCACAGGAGCCTGGGGCAGAATGCCTTGGTTCAGTCTTACAAGTTCGCTCTTCCGGATGACGGAGGGCAGGGCAAGACTTACGTTACTCTCAAATAGGACAGAATGATATGAACGAAGGTAAAGGAATAGTTGCTTTGAGGAATCTTAAGACCGACAAGGTCTATCTCTTCTATTCTGACGACATCAAGAAGGATTGTGTTGACATGCGCTTCAAGCTGGATCTTGGCATGCATCCTTGCAGGTCCCTTCAGGATGACTATACCAGAACCGGCCTTGAAGTATTCCGCTTTGATACAATAAAGCTGACGGATGATCCGTCAGCTCTGGATGAAATCAAGGGTGATTTTGATCTATACGAATGAAATGACCCGAACAGAACTAAACTTCCGAACTAGGATTTCTGTCACGTCTGATTAATACTCTAATTGATTCAACAGCAAGTTCGCAAATCTTTTCTGTATCATGAACTATAGGGTTGTCCAGACCTTTTTTCTCACGCTCCTGGTTTCCGACCGTATAGAAGACGGATCCGGCTCTTACACCGAGGAAGCTGGCAACTGTGAACAGGGCTGCGCTTTCCATCTCGGAGGCTTTGACACCGAGTCTCTTCCAGGCTTCCCACTTGTAGTTCAGAAGCATGGCGGTGGGCATTAGGTCAGGGTTGTGCTGGCCGTAGAAGGCGTCCTTGCACTGCACGATTCCCATGTGATATCTGAGCTTCATCTTCTCTGCGGCTGTCTTGATGGCTCCAACGACATTGTAGTTTGCGACTGCCGGGAACTCAATCGGAGCGTATTCAAGGCTTGTGCCTTCCATTCTGATGGCACCGGTTGCTATGACCGCGTCTCCGCCTATGACGTCTATGTCTATTCCTCCGCATGTTCCCATTCTCAGGAATGTGTCGGAACCGCATCGGTAGAGTTCCTCCATTGCTATGGATGCGGAAGGTCCTCCGATTCCGGTAGAGGTCACGCTGACCTTTTCGCCTTCAAGGGTTCCGGTGTATGTGACGTACTCCCTGTAGTCGGCGACAAGCTTGGCATCGTCAAGGTACTTTGCAATCGCTGGAACCCTTTTTGGATCTCCTGGTAGGATGACGTAGCGGCCTACATCACCTTTCTTTATTCTGAGGTGATACTGGATACCTGTTCCACCCATGTAATCGGACATGTTTTACCCCCAATAAGCTTACTTAAGAGATAAGACCATTATTTGAGCAGGGATTCCAGTTTGTCCAGTTCTTTTTCTGTGGTCGACCAGCTGGTGGCGAATCTTACGGCAGTGTGGTCCTCGTCCACTGTTTCCCAGAACTCGAAGCCCACGTTCTTCCTCAGACGTTCGATCGTGGCATTGTCGATGATCACGAACTGCTGGTTCGTGGGGGACTCGATCAGGAACGGGAAGCCTGCATCCGACAGGATTCCCTTCAGGCGCTCGGCCATGTCGATGGCGTGCTTTGCAATCCTGAAGTACAGGTCGTCGGTGAACAGTGTGTCGAACTGGACTCCCAGGAGCCTTCCCTTTGCAAGAAGGGCACCGTTCTGCTTCTTCATCGTGAGGAAGTGTTCGGGTCTGTTGCCGTGTGTGAACACCACGGCTTCGCCGCAGAGGGCACCGACCTTTGTGCCTCCGATGTAGAAGACATCGCACAGGCGGGTGATGTCCTGTAAGGTTACATCGGTCTGATAGCTCATGAGACCGTAACCAAGTCTAGCTCCGTCAAGGAATAACGGGATGTTGCGGCTTCTGCAGGTCTCAGAGATGGCCGTGAGTTCTGACAGGGTGTAGAGCGTGCCGTACTCGGTGGGGTGGGAGATATAGACCATGCCGGGATAGACCATGTGCTCGTGGCTGGCGTCATTGTAGAACCTGTCCACAAGGGCGGCGATGTCCTTCGCGTTGATCTTTCCCTGAACCTGGGGAAGCTCGAAGACCTTGTGCCCGGTGTACTCGATTGCGCCGGCTTCGTGGCAGCTTATGTGGCCTGTCCTTGCGGCGATGACACCCTCATAGCGACGGAGCATCGATGCGATCACAGCCTGGTTCGTCTGGGTTCCGCCCGTGATGAACTCTACCTGTGCCTCCGGTGCGTTGCAGGCCAGCTTTATCTTCTCGGCCGCGCTTTTGCAGTACTCGTCCGAGCCGTATCCCGACTGCGGTTCGAGGTTGGTTGCGACAAGCCTGTCCAGAATCTCGGGACAGCATCCGGTTGTGTAGTCAGAAGCGAATGTGAGCATCTGTTTTTCTCCCCCAGAGGAAAGAGTTTTTCATCTTCCTTTGTTCATTTATGAATACCACGAACCTAGGCTTGTGTTCAACCTTGAGTCGCATTACCTGGCGTTATGGTAAATATTCGAATATGGCGAATTTTAATACTGTTCAATATTGCGCAGAGGGATGCATCCGTTCTACTATATCCTTCAGATTATCCTAAGGACGGTTTAGAATGGAAATTCAGATTCAGGATTTAGTCCAGTCAATCAAGCGCGACGGAATTGAGGAGGCTAAGAAAGAGGCCGAGGCAATCGTCGCCACCGCAAAGGGCCAGGCAGAGGAAATCATTGCCGCTTCAAAGATCGAGGCCCAGAAGAACATCGATAATGCCAACCGTGAGATCGAGAGTGCAAAGGCCCTGATCAAGCAGGCTGAGCGCGACGCTGTGCTTTCCGTCAAGAAGGAACTTGAGAGAATCCTCGGACAGATCGTTGCCGAGAAGGTTTCCAAGGACCTTTCGGAGAAGACACTCTGCGCCCTGATCGTCGCCGCAATCGGCAACGAGGATCCCGCCAAGTATTCTGTGGAGATCGACTCCGCCAAGGCCGCTCTCAAGTCGGATCTGGCAAAGCTGATCGAGAAGGGTCTGGAGATCCGCCCGGTCAAGGGAATGTCCGGCATGAAGCTCATCTGCAAGGACGGTTCGGGCTTCTTCGATTTCTCCGATGAAGAGATTTCCGCACTGCTGAAGCCGTTCCTCGGCGATATGAAGATCTGACGGGGAGGGAAATATGCCTTCGAGGTACTATTTTCTTTCCAGTCTGCCCATGCTCAGGTTCACGGACAGCGCCCCTCTCACATGGGAGCGTTTCATGTCTGAGGCCCTCGGCAACGTCAGCGATTCCGATTACACGCTTCTTACCCTGATACCTGAGGGCAAGGACGGCGGCAACGCTTTCCTGAAGAAGTGCTTTGCCATGGATGCCAGTCTGAACGCTGCCGTATGCGCACGCAGGAAACAGCTTCTGGGCAGGGAAGACAACGGTGGAATGGTCTTAAGGGAAGTCGAGGTGGAGCGCGTTGCCAACGAGGCGATGAATGCGAAGAATCCTCTGGAAGCCGAGTTGCTTCTGATGAAGTTCAGATTCAACTATCTGGAGGAGATCAAGGGACTCGAGCCCTTCACGCAGAGCGCTCTGCTGGCTTATGCCCTGCAGCTCAGGATGCTTCTCAGAAAGGACTCCTTCACCGTAGAGCGCGGCAATGCGGAGTTCACGAAGCTCTTCGACCAGCTGCAGAAAGAATTGAATATGGAATGAGGTGCTTATGGCAAAAACTATTGGACATGTAGCAGGCGTGAATGGAAACCTTGTCACTGTCACTTTTGATGGCTCCATTTCCAAGAACGAGGTCGCCTTTGTAATTACCGGCGACACCCGTCTGAAGGGAGAGGTCATCAGGGTCAACGGAAACAAGGCCAGCATGCAGGTCTACGAGATGACGAACGGAATCAAAGTAGGGGATGAGGTCGAGTTCACAGGCGAGCTGATGAGTGTCGAGCTCGGTCCCGGACTTCTCACCCAGATCTACGACGGACTTCAGAACCCGCTTCCTTCTCTTGCCGAGAAGTGCGGATTCTTCCTGCAGAGGGGTGTCTATCTCGACCCGATTCCCAACAAGCAGTGGGAGTTCACTCCGGTTGCCAAGGTCGGCGACAAGCTCAGACCCGGCGATGCTTTCGGAACCGTTCCCGAGGGAATCTTCACACACAAGATCATGATTCCGTTCGGATTCGACGATGTTGAATGGACAGTCACATCCATCGTCGACAAGGGCACATACAACGTCCGTGACAACGTCGCCACGGTCAAGAGCCCCAAGGGCGAGGAAAAGAAGCTCACAATGGTGTTCAGCTGGCCTGTCAAGAAGGCGGTGAACTGCTATGACGAGCGCCTCAGACCTGACGAGACCCTGATAATGAAGATCAGGATCATCGATACTTTCCTGCCGGTTGCAAAGGGCGGCACATTCTGTGTTCCCGGACCGTTCGGTGCAGGAAAGACCGTTCTCCAGCACATGGAGAGCCGTAACGCCGATGTCGACATCGTTATCATCGCAGCCTGCGGAGAGCGTGCCGGTGAGGTCGTCGAAGTCCTTAAGGAGTTCCCCGAGCTGATCGACCCGAAGACAGGCCGTTCACTGATCGAGAGAACGATCATCATCTGCAACACATCATCCATGCCGGTCGCAGCCAGAGAAGCATCCGTCTACACGGCCATCACAATGGCAGAGTACTACAGGCAGATGGGACTGAACGTCCTGCTCCTTGCAGACTCCACCAGCCGTTGGGCACAGGCCATGAGAGAGATGAGCGGACGTCTTGAGGAAATCCCCGGTGAGGAAGCATTCCCGGCATACCTCGAGTCCGTCATCGCTGCCTTCTACGAGAGAGCCGGTAAGGTCAGACTCCATGACGGCAGCATAGGATCGGTCACTATCGGTGGTACGGTCAGCCCCGCAGGAGGAAACTTCGAGGAGCCTGTCACACAGGCCACACTGAAGGTTGTCGGAGCATTCCACGGTCTTTCACGTGAGCGTTCCGATGCCAGAAAGTATCCTGCCATCCATCCGCTGGAGTCATGGTCCAAATACAAGGGAATCATCGACCAGAAGCTGGTTGACGATGCCCGTGCGGTCCTGTTCAAGTCCAACGAGATCAACCAGATGATGAAGGTCGTCGGAGAGGAAGGAACATCCGTCGAGGATTACATCGAGTACCAGAAGGGTGAGCTTCTCGATGCCGTCTACTTGCAGCAGAACTCGTTCGACCTGGTCGATGCCGCCGTTCCGCCAGAGAGACAGGAGAAGGAGTTCAACCTCCTGTACAAGATCCTGATGGGAAGGTTCAACATCGACAACAAGAAGGACGTAAGAGCCTATTTCAACGAGATGAGGCAGAAATTCCTTGACTGGAACAGCGTCCAGACCACTGATGAGCGTTATGCCAAGTACGAGAAGGAGATCAACGACCTCTACCTCTCGAAGGCAAAGGAGGACTGAGATGAACAAGGTCTACACAAAGATTGAGTCGATTGTAGGAAACGTCATCACCGTCCGTGCAGAAGGTGTCAAGTACAACGACCTGGCCATGGTCGGAAAGAGCTTCGCCAACGTAATCAAGCTCGACGGCGACCTCGTGAGCCTTCAGGTCTTCGCAGGCGCCCAGGGTGTGAAAACGAACGACCCTGTCAAGTTCCTCGGAGTCCCGATGCGTGTCAGCTTCTCGGACAACCTGATGGGAAGGGTCTTCAACGGATCTGGAAAACCCCGTGACAACGGTCCCGAGCTCGACGAGAACATGATTGAGATCGGCGGTCCTTCCGTCAACCCGGCAAAGAGAATCGTTCCGAAGAACCTCATCAGGACCGGAATCCCGATGATCGATGTCTTCAACACTCTGGTCGAGTCCCAGAAGCTTCCGATCTTCTCCGTTTCCGGTGAGCCGTACAACGAGCTTCTTGCAAGAATCGCCATGCAGGCCGAGGTCGATCTGATCATCCTCGGAGGCATGGGACTTAAATACGACGACTACCTCTTCTTCAGGGACACCCTGGAGCAGAGCGGAGCCATGAGCAGGACCATCATGTTCATCCACACAGCCAGCGACCCGACCGTCGAGTGTACGATGATCCCCGACATGTCCCTGGCGGTAGGTGAGCAGTTCGCCCTTCAGGGAAAGAAGGTTCTTGTCCTGCTTACTGATATGACGAACTTCGCCGATGCCCTCAAGGAAACGGCAATCACGATGGAGCAGGTTCCTTCCAACAGAGGATACCCCGGAGACCTGTACAGCTCGCTCGCATCCAGATACGAGAAGGCTGTCGACTTCGAGGGTGCTGGTTCCCTGACAATCCTCGCTGTCACGACCATGCCCGGTGACGATGTTACCCATCCGGTTCCGGACAACACGGGATACATCACAGAGGGCCAGTACTATCTGAGAAACGGACACATCGAGCCGTTCGGAAGCCTGAGCCGTCTGAAGCAGAACGTCAACAAGGATACGAGAAACGACCACAGAGCCCTTATGGACGGCCTCATCAAGCTGTACAGCGCCTACAAGGAGTCGCTTGAGAAGAAGTCCATGGGATTCATGATGACCGAATGGGACGAGAAGCTTCTCAAATACGGACAGCTCTTCGAGTCGAAGCTGATGGACCTTTCCGTCAACATTCCTCTCGAGGAAGCCCTGGATCTGGGATGGGAGATTCTCGCCGAGTGCTTCGAGCCCAACGAGACAGGTCTCAGAAGTGAACTGATCGCCCAGAGATGGCCGAAGAAGCTGGAGGCATAAGTGGCTGTTAAGCTGACCAAGAATGAACAGAAGAGGCAGAAAGACCAGCTGAAGCAATATCAGCGGTATCTTCCTACGCTTTTGCTCAAGAAGCAGCAGCTCCAGATGGTCATACGTCAGATAGAGGCCGAGCTTGCCAAGTACAAGGCGGAGCAGGAGGCTCTGGTGAAGGGGGTCCAGGACTGGATAGCCGTCTTCTCCGAGAACCACCTGATGGAGAGAATCAACCGCCTGGACAAGCTGATCAAGCCGGACAAGGTCATAAGAAGGGAAGGGAACATCGCCGGTGTGACCATCCCCATCTTCGAGGATCTGACGTTCAAGTCCATTGACTACAACGTGGAGGATTATCCGCTTTGGGTGGACAAGGGTCTGGTCCTTCTGAAGGATTCAGTAAGGATCACGGCTTTGATGAAGACTCTGGAGATTCAGGTTGAGCTTCTGGGCAAAGAGCTCAGGACAACGAGCCAAAGGGTCAATCTGTTTGAAAAAGTGAAGATACCCGAGACCAAGGAGAACATCCGGAAGATCGGCGTATATATGGGAGACCAGGATACGGCTGCAGTCGTACGTGGAAAGATCGCCAAGAAGAAGCTGGCGGCAAAGGAGGTTTCTGATGATTGAGAAAATGAAGAAGATCATCGTTGTGGCTCCTCAGGACCGTAAGCTCGACATGATCAACGGAATCAGAGATCTGGGAGTTGTCCACATCTCCGAGACCGCCGCGCCGAATACGGATCTCGCCGACAGACTTGCACAGCTGAACCGCATCAGATCTGTTCTGGCAGAGCAGCCCAAGGTCCCCAATAAGGATGTCATCACAGGCAAGGCATTTGATACTCTGCACGAGACTTTGGTTTCGGCAGTCGACGAGAAGAAGAGCCTGTTCGATGAGATAATCAAGATGGGAGTGTTGCGCGACAACATTTCCAAGTGGGGTGATTTCAATCCGTCGGACCTCAAGGTCCTGGAGGAGGCCGGACTTTCGTTCAGCTTCTATCTGGTGGGAAAGAAGGATCTTGAAGCCATAAAGGAGCATCACAAGTATGTGGTGCTCAAGAGCATCGACAAGCAGAACGCCATTGCGGTGCTCGGACATGAGCTTCCCGCCGAATACAGCTCAAAGAAGCTGCAGGTTCCGGAGAAGGGCCTGAGCCAGCTGGAATCGGAGATCAAAGCCAAGAAGGCAAGGATCTCGGAGATCGAGAACCTCCTGAAGACCTCGGCCGCGATGATCGCCAGCTATGACAAGGAGATCGTTAGGCTCACCGATGAGATCGTGTTCAACAGCGTGAGCGACGGAACGGCAAGCGAGGAGGGTCTGACCCTTCTTACAGGTTTCATCCCGGAGACCGATCTGGGCTCCTTCAAGGAGACCGCCAGGTCGAAATGCTGGGCCTATGCCCTTGATGATCCTGCTGATGACGACCCTGTTCCCACAAAGGTCCGCTACAACATGGTCACCAAGATGATGAAGCCGCTGTTCGACATGCTCGGAACGGTTCCGGGATACAGGGAGTACGACATTAGCATGTGGTTCCTCCTGTTCCTGGCTCTGTTCTTTGCCATGATCATCGGAGATGCGGCCTACGGTCTGATCTTCTTGGGTCTTTCCATCGGCCTTCACATAAAGGCTAAGAAGGTCTCGAACCTGAACATGTTTCTATATGTAATGAGTATCGCCACGGTGATATGGGGATCCCTTACCGGAACATGGTTCGGAAGCGAGGCTGCGATGCACATTCCGTTCCTGAGACTGCTGGTAATACCGTCAATCGCGAACTACCCGCAGTATTTCATGGTGGACAGCACGGCGGCTCAGAACCATGTGATGAAGTTCTGCTTCTCCGTCGGTGCCATCCAGCTATCTCTTGCGTGCCTCATGAATGTGGTCCGCAAGTGGAAGCAAAAGAGCATCGCATTTGTTGCGGATTTTGCATGGCTTGCCATGATAATCAGCATCTACTTCCTTGCTCTGATGCTGGTAATCGGTGCATCGATCAATCTGAAGCTGGTCTTTGCCATTATCGGAGGAGGTCTGGTTCTGGTGGTCCTTTTCGGATCCCAGGAGCCCGGTCAGAGCTTCGGTAAGGGAATAAAGGCAGGTCTTGGCGGTGCGTTCACAACATTTTTGGATACAATCAGTGCTTTCGGAAATGTGATGAGCTACATCCGTCTGTTTGCTGTCGGAATGGCCAGTCTGGCCATTGCGCAGAGTTTCAATGGTATGGCATCTCCGATGCTCAAGGGCTGGGCATTCCCCGTGGGAGTGATCATCCTTGTGATAGGACATGGCCTCAATATAATAATGGGCATGCTGAGCGTTGTCGTTCACGGTGTGCGCTTGAACCTTCTGGAGTTCTCAGGCCAGCTCGGAATGGAATGGGCTGGAATTCCATACGAACCTTTCAAAAAGAATTCTTAAGCAAGTACAAATAGGAGATTAGAATATGGGTATCGGATTAATCGGTTTGGCTTTGGCAGTCTGCCTCTCGGCTATGGGATCAGGCGCAGGAATCGGTGCTGCAGCAGTTGCAGCAGTCGGCACATGGAAGAAGTGCTACGCTAACGGAAAGCCGGCACCGTTCATGCTGATTGCTTTCACCGGAGCACCGCTGACACAGACAATCTACGGATTCCTGCTGATGAACTTCATCAGCAGCGCACTTTCCAACGGACTGAACCAGCTTCTTGCTATGTTCATCGGAATGTTCGGCGGCCTTGCAATCGGTCTTTCAGCATTCTTCCAGGGACGCTGTGCCGCAGCAGCCTGTGACGCACTCGGAGAGACAGGAAAGGGTACTTCCAACTACCTCATCGTCATCGGTATCATCGAGACAGTCGCTCTTTTCACACTGGTCTTCAGCCTACTGCTGCTCAATTCAGCAAGCTGATTGACTTCATTTTTTCCAGTTCAGTACGGCAGCCGAAAGGTTGCCGTCTGTTTTTTAGCGCATTTTTCGTTGATTACTGACTGACTTTCCTTTATCATAGATTTTGTCCATTTATTGGACGTCACAACTTCACGGAGGTTTTTAGAATGAAGAGAATTCTTACCGTTCTTCTTGTTCTGTTCGTTGCAGTCGCTGCATTCGCACAGGGCGGAAACGAGGCAGCTACCAAGGAAGCTGCAAATGCAATCGCAATGGTAACAGACTACGGTGACATCACCGACCAGTCATTCAACCAGACAACCTACGAGGCATGCCGTGACTACGCCAATGCCAAGGGTCTGAAGTTCACCTACAAGAAGCCGACCGGTGACAGCACCGCAGAGCGTGTCAAGATGATCGTCGCAGCCATCGAAGAGGGCTACAACATCATCGTCATGCCTGGTTTCGCATTCGGCGAGGCAATTCAGGAAGTCGCACCGACCTATTCCGATGTCAAGTTCATCGCTCTTGATGTTTCCGAGTTCGATCTCGGCGGAAAGGCTCCTGCAAACGTCTACAGCGCAGTATACCAGGAAGAGCTCGCCGGTTACATGGCCGGTTATGCAGCAGTCAAGCTCGGCTACACAAAGCTCGGTTACCTCGGTGGTATGGCAGTTCCTGCTGTTATCCGCTATGGTTACGGTTTTGTCCAGGGCGCTGACGCAGCAGCCAAGGAGACAGGTGCCAAGGTTGAGGTCAAGTACACATACGGCAACCAGTTCTTCGGTGATGCTGATATCACAGCAGCCATGGATACATGGTACAAGGCCGGAACACAGATCGTCTTCGCCTGCGGTGGTGGTATCTACACATCAGCAGCCGAGGCAGCAGTCAAGGTCGGCGGAAAGGTCATCGGTGTTGACGTTGACCAGGCTCCGATCATCGACGGTGCATACGGCAAGGGTGTCACAGTCACATCCGCTATGAAGGGTCTCTATCCTTCAACACAGGCCGCTCTCAAGACCATCTGCGAGGACAATGCATGGGCATCTCTCGCCGGAAAGGTCGCAAACCTCGGTCTTGTTTCCAAGGATCCTGAGCTCAACTACGTCGGAATCCCGACAGGTGCCGGCACACAGTTCAGCGACAAGTTCACACTTGACAACTACAAGGCTCTTGTTGCAGACATGCTCGCAGGAAAGATTACTGTTGACAGCTCAATCGATGTTGCTCCGGCCAACATGGCTAAGAACATCACTGTCATCGATCTCGGAACAATCAAGTAATCGTTCTGAAAGCACTGACTTTCAGGGCAGGAGAGGTTTTTACCTTTCCTGCCTTTTTTGTTTCATCCTGACGAACATTGTAATATAATAGACGAAAAAGCCTAGCTAACAGGAGGAATCTGCAGTGGACTCTCCATATGCGATTGAGATGCTCAACATCACGAAGCGCTTCCCTGGAATAGTGGCAAACGACAACATCACTCTTCAGTTGAAGAGGGGTGAGATACATGCACTGCTCGGGGAAAACGGCGCCGGCAAATCAACTCTGATGAGTGTACTCTTCGGGTTGTATCAGCCGGAAGAAGGGGTCATCAAGAAAGACGGTAAAGAAGTCAAGATCAATGACCCGAACGATGCAAACGACCTAGGTATCGGAATGGTGCACCAGCACTTCAAACTGGTCGAATGCTTCACAGTTCTGGACAACATCATTCTGGGAGTCGAACCTAACAAGTACGGTGTCCTGCAGAAGGACGAAGCCAGAAAGAAAGTCATCGAGCTTTCCAAGAAATACGGTTTGATGGTAGACCCGGATGCAAAGATCGAAGACATCACGGTCGGTATGCAGCAGCGTACCGAGATACTTAAGATGCTCTACAGGGACAACGAAATCCTCATTTTCGATGAGCCGACCGCTGTCCTCACTCCGCAGGAGATTGACGAGCTGATGCAGATAATGCGTAACCTCAAGGCCGAGGGAAAGTCGATTCTGTTCATCTCTCACAAGCTCGCGGAGATCATGGCTGTCGCAGACCGCTGTACAATCCTCAGAAAGGGAAAGTACATCGGAACAGTCGAGACAAAGGGCACTACAGCCCAGGAGCTGTCATCCCTGATGGTCGGAAGAAACGTCAACTTCCACATCGATAAGCAGCCGCAGAAGCTTGGAGACGTTGTCCTTGAAATCAACAACATGACCGTAGCTTCCAAGACTCACAAGAACAACGCAGTCAAGAATGTGTCCTTGAAGGTCAGGGCAGGTGAAATCGTCTGTATCGCCGGTATCGACGGAAACGGACAGAGCGAGTTCGTCCATGGTCTTACGGGTCTCGAGCCGCTGGTAAGCGGAGACATCAAGCTCAACGGAATGGACATCACCAAGGCTCCGATCAGAAAGAGGAACACCTCCGGTATGAGTCACATCCCCGAGGACAGACACAAGCATGGTCTTGTTCTGGATTACAGCCTTGAGAACAACCTTGTTCTCCAGACGTACTTCCTGCCGGAATTCACGTCCAAGGCCGGTTTCCTCAAGAAGGACAACATCAGGCACTATGCCGAGAAGCTGATCGAGGAGTACGATGTCAGAAGCGGACAGGGTCCTGTGACAATGGCCCGTGCAATGAGCGGTGGAAACCAGCAGAAGGCAATCATCGCCCGTGAGATCGACAAGGATCCGGATCTTCTGGTGGCCGTACAGCCGACAAGAGGTCTGGACGTCGGAGCCATCGAGTTCGTACACAAGCAGCTGATTGACAGAAGGGATTCCGGAAAGGCGGTCCTTCTCATTTCGCTGGAGCTTGATGAGGTCATGGATGTTCCTGACAGAATCCTCGTCATGTATGAGGGTGAGATTGTTGGTGAGTTCGATCCAAAGAAGACCACCCAGGAAGAGCTTGGTCTGTACATGGCCGGAGCAAAGAGAATGGAGGTCAGATCATGAGCAAGGAAAAGACCAATTTCTTCAAGAGGCCCGGAGTGCAGTCCTTGATTGCATCTCTGATCTGTATCATCCTCGGTCTGTTGATTGCATTCATCGTTCTTCTGATAATCAACCCGCAGAGCGCATTCAGCTCGATTCTGAACATCATCAAGAACTTCTTCTGGTTCAAGAACCCGACTTCAAGGCTGAAATACTTCGGTGAGACTCTGGTCAAGACTGTTCCGCTTCTGATGTGTGCCCTGGCCGTTCTGTTCTCATACAAGGTCGGTCTGTTCAACATCGGAACCCCGGGCCAGTACTGCGCCGGAATCGTCGCAGCCCTGTATGCCGCCCTCAAGTGGCAGCTCGGATGGATTCCCTGCATGCTCCTCGCAATGCTTGCCGGAGCTCTGCTGGCTTCCATCGTCGGAGTCCTGAAGGCCTATCTGAACGTCAACGAGGTCATCTCGGGTATCATGCTCAACTGGATCTGCCTGTACTTCACCAACTCGACGCTCACGGCTGTCAAGAACCCGTCGTCCAAGGACACTCTCTCTCTTGCAAGCACAAACAAGAGCGCTCTTCTTCCGACATTGGGTCTGGACCAGCTGTTCAAGGACAAATATGTGACCATTGCCATTCCAATTGCGATTCTGATTGCCGTGGCCATTATGATCATCCTTGACAAGACGAAGTTCGGTTACGAGCTCAAGGCCACCGGTATCAACAAGAACGCCGCCAAGTACTGCGGAATGATGGAAAAGAGCAACATTATCGTCACTCTGGTCATTTCCGGAGCTCTGGCAGGTCTTGGAGCCGCTTTCTACTACCTCACCGACTTCGAGCAGTGGGCAGTCACTTCATCAACCGTTCCCGCAATGGGATTCAACGGTATCGCCGCAACGTTCCTCGGAGGTCTGAACCCGATCGGAACAATCTTCTCATCGTACTTCATCACCCACATCACTGCCGGTGGTGCATTCGTTGATCTGACCAAGTACAGCTCGCAGATCACAGACCTGATAAGCGCACTTATCATCTACCTCTGCGGTTTCGTACTCTTCATGAAGACGGTCATGAACAACATCATCCGCAGGAATGAGACCAAGAAGACCGGAAAATATGAAAACTTCAAGCAAGATGGAGGGAAGAACTAATGCTGCTACTTATCCAATACACACTTATTTTTGCCTCTGTCCTTATCCTTGTGGCTTTAGGCGGATGTTTCTCTGAGCATTCCGGAGTCATCAACCTCGGACTTGAGGGAATCATGGTCATGGGTGCCTTGGGCGGTGCTCTTGCAATGAGATATCTCCCGATCGCAATCCCGGGATTTTTCTACATAATATTGGTGTTGCTGTTTGCAATTAGTGTAGGTGTCCTGTATTCATCGCTTCTGGCACTGGCCGCCATCAACTTCAAGGCTGACCAGACAATCGTCGGAACCGCTCTGAACATGCTCGGAACCGCTGCCGCTACAGTTATCGTCAAGGCTATCAACACTGCCAGGAACCCCAACGACGTCAGCTCAATCATCCAGTACATCGAGCCGAAGAAGAAGTTCATCGTAAAGCTCGGTTCATTCGAGTTCAACTGGTTCATGCTGATCACGCTGATCATTCTCGGCTGTGCATGGTTCGTGCTCTACAGGACCAAGTTCGGTCTCAGGCTCATGGCTTGCGGTGAGCATCCTCAGGCAGCCGACTCTGTCGGTATCAACGTTCTGAAGATGCGCTGGAGTGGTGTCCTGATCTCCGGTGGTCTCGGCGGTCTTGGTGGAATCTGCTACATCCTCGCCGGTGTTTCCGAGTGGAGATTCGAGTACGGTGTCGCAGGATTCGGATTCCTTGCTCTGGCCGTCATGATCTTCGGACAGTGGAAGCCGACAAGAATCGCCCTTGCTGCCCTGATGTTCGGTTTCTTCCGTGCTCTGAGCAACACGTACTTCGGTTTCGGTTTCCTCACTTCGCTGAATCTGCCGAGTACATTCTACAACATGATGCCTTACATCATCTCGATCATCGTTCTTGCACTTACATCCAAGAACTCCAAGGCCCCGAAGGCCGAGGGTATTCCTTACGACAAGGGTCAGAGATGAAAACTATTGTTCATCAAGCAAAGGGACTGTCGCAGAATTAAAACTGCACAGTCCCATTTTTAATTAAAGACAAGATGAAGAGCCCTGACTTTTGAATTAGCGGGCTCTTTTCTTGTTTTAAGTTGGTTTTTGGGCAGACTGCCCC
>Ga0256405_10000774_pt1 | contig 98796 bp, 96 predicted proteins | sample RumenRJG_02DNA_FD_189096 | JGI IMG/M metagenome (GOLD analysis project Ga0256405, IMG submission 189096) | Bovine rumen microbial communities from Lethbridge, Alberta, Canada - RJG_02 | ecosystem: Host-associated > Mammals > Digestive system > Stomach > Rumen | place: Canada: Alberta...
TCCCTGTGGATGCCAAACTTCTGTTTGGTCCGGATCGAAACCTCGGTGCCTATATCAATGCCCAAACGGGTAGAAACATGGAGTTGTGGAATGGCGGTTGCCACGTTCATTCACGATTCTCCGTTGAAGCACTTCTGACCCTTAAGCAACAATATCCCAATGTGCCGGTATTGGCACACCCTGAATGCAAACAGGTTATTCTGAACATCAGTGATGTAATCGGTTCCACACAAGCTTTATTGAACTATGTAAAAGCCCACACCGATACGCCAAGGTTCATTATTGCCACAGAACCGGGAGTTATTCACGAAATGCAGAAAGCTTGTCCTGAGGCAGAGTTTATTCCTGTTCCGCCGGAAATAACGGAAGGGGTTGGCTGTTCGTGTAATGAGTGTGAATATATGCGACAAAACACTCTTGAAAAGCTTTATGCCTGTCTGCGCGACGAAACCGGTGTTGTATCCGTTCCTACGGATATGGCTCGCGAAGCCCTCAAACCCATTGAGAAAATGTTAGCGATGAGCAAATGAGCAAAGAACGTGTACTGATGGCAATGTCTGGCGGCATTGACAGCAGTGTTGCTGCCATGCTGTTGCTTGAACAAGGCTATGAATTAATAGGCTGCACCTTCCGTACATTTGATTCCATACGCGAATCTTGCCTTACCAAAGAGAAGGGCTGTTGTTCCGTTGACTCTATTATGGAAGCCAAGCATTTAGCGCAACAATTGGGATTTGAGCATCACATCGTTGATTTCCGTCAAACTTTCCGCGATAGCGTTATCCGTAATTTCATTGATGAATATAAAGCCGGGCGCACTCCAAATCCATGCGTTATCTGTAATTCACATATCAAATGGGGAGTTCTGATAGATAAAGCGCGCGAATTGGGTTGTTCCCGTATTGCAACAGGGCATTATGCCCGCATCTCGCAACATAACGGACACTTTTATTTGCGTCGTGCTGCTGATACCCAAAAAGATCAGACCTATTTCTTGTGGATGCTAACCGAAGATAATCTTCACCAAACACTTTTCCCGCTTGGAGATCTTACAAAGTCTGAAGTCCGGGATATTGCCAGAAAGCATGGTTTCGAAAAACTCTCCCAAAAGCGCGAGTCACAAGAAATCTGTTTCATTCCTGACAATGATTACCGCCGTTTTCTTGCTTCAGAAGGCTGTAATCCTCCATTAGGGAACTACCTCTCTGCGGAAGGGCATATTCTCGGGCATCACCAAGGCTATACATCCTATACAATCGGTCAACGCAAGGGGTTAGGTATTGCATTGGGCGAACCGGCTTTTGTCACCCGTATCAATGCCACCACGAATGAGGTTACCCTGGGGCGTCATGATGACCTTTATACGCATACAGTCCGACTACGTGCCGCCCGATTCTCTGGAAACCCAGAACGTCCGGTTATGGCGCAAATCCGCTATCGAAGTACTCCGTCTGAGGCAAAAATAGTAATTAACCAAACACCGATGACTGCGAATATGCAACCATCGGCATTTGCTCTCTATTTTACAGACCCTGTTTGGGCAGTTACACCCGGACAAAGTTGCGTTATCTATCAAGATGACCTATTGGTCGGTGCCGGTTTGATTGACCAGGAGGATTATTTCACCTCCTGACCCATCATATCATACATGTGACCGTCACGAAGGATATAAACATGACCGTCAATCAATACTTTGGATACGGCCTTTCTATCTTGATTTTGTGTTTGCACTTCCTCTATTGCAGTTGGCAATTCCACCTCCGATTCTACATCTATGGAGAGTATGAAAAATGCCTTTGTCAACTTTGAAGCACGGATTTCAAGATTTCCCTGCTCTTTGTTTGTATTTACAAAACGATAGTCTGTTGCGGAAGAAGAAAGAGATTGAGTCGTACCAATCTGTTTTCCGCCGATATAAACAGAAAGTGAACCACTGGCTTTGCTGGCAACAGAAGCATTTACAACAACTTCACTCAAGACACACTCTGCCGTGTTGGTGGTGGAGAATGAAACTGTTCCCGCTGTATTTTTAGCAGAACCTATCTGATAACCACGTCCGTTTACATCCCATTGCTGTACCTTGCCTGCACCAAGAGTGAGATTCCAAGTGTAGTTACCCAATGAATTGGCACCTGTACTAATCTGCTTGTTTTTTGAGAATGTATAACTATAGTCATCACAGGGAAGAACATCTATCGTATCGTGAGATACAGAAACCACACATTGGGAGGTGTAACCACCATCGAGTGATGTGGCCGTTATGACAGACGTACCCGCTTTGACGCCTTCAACAATTCCCGTTTCAGAAACAGTAGCCACACCAGGTTCACTACTTGTCCAATTCACTTTCTTTACCGTTGCATCTGCAGGGGAAACCGAAGCAGACAACGCTCCTTTCTCTTTGATGCGAAGATTCATCGTATTGGGAGTGACACGCACACCTGTTACATGCACGGTGTCAATCACAGCAGGACAAACCCCCAGCAAAGCGTCAAGTTCCACAGAAAAAACATAATCTCTACCATCGGGCTTAAGAAAAGAAAGAATACAATAGTTATTACCATAACCTTCCCACCCCCAATTGATGTGGAAATAACCACTGGAGTTTCTACCGTCACATATAAATTCATGTCCGCTGTCAGAATCTTCACCTCCCATCAATACAGGACGGCCTTCTTCAAGTTCAGTATTAAAATATCGGGTGAATGTTGTATCGGAAACGGACCATTCTGCCGGTATATCGGCAATTGGTTTTCTTTTAGCACGAGAATAAGCACTCCTGGAATAGGTGGAAATAAATTTATCCACGTTGTAGCCAAAATACTTCTTAAGCGCATACCCCATATCGTCAGTCCATGCACCACTACCGCCAAAGGTATCCCCACCGTAAGCCATCTCACAACTTACGCCGCACGCGTACATCAGCGTAGCAACCGCGTTTTTCTGGGCTGTCGTAGAGGATACATCTTCATAAGCGGGAAGCATATTATCCCAGTCAAACGTAATCTGCGAGAAATCCAGTGACAAAGTCGTCGTATCTGTATAATAGCAATCCTCGTCCAAACAGTTTTCCCATACATAGGAAAATTTATCCATACCTGTTTGCGGATAACGCCATTTGTACATCAGTTGCGCAGCTGCCGTTGCAACACAACCCGTGAGACAACGGGTATTGTCCAACTTATCTATGGGGCAAAGATTGTTATACGGTTTCTCTTGATACCATGTAATTTCCTTACCCTCTTTATTAACTAATAATGGGGCAATCGGTGTTACCATCGGCTGTTTCTTCGGAGCTGCATTTTCTTCATTTATAACACTCATTTGCTCCTGCAAGTAACGCAACCAAAAACGGAAATTGGGATTGATTGTTGCAATATCGAATTGCCCTTGCTCACCATAGACCAACACATCCGGTGCCAAGTCATCACCACTGACAATTACATAGCCTGCATTATTTTCCTGATTAAAAACATAATATGCCGCCTGTTCACTGTTTATTTTGCGCTCTGTATGCGCCAAACGCATATTTCCTGCCTTACGATCCGTACGATGAGCACGACGAAGAGAGGGTTGTGAATTCGTAAACCGTGCAGCTATTTCAGCGGCCTCGGCCGGAGTTCGTTCTTCTGCCATAGCCGTTACAGCTAACAGAAGGAGAATACATAAAAATTGCTTTCGCATAATTATTTTTTGTTTTATATGATCTGTTTTTTGACTTTTCAAGAACCATCAAGCGACCTCTTTTCGAAGCCGCTTGACGTTGTATGGAGTAGCTCTCAACTTCCGTTCCTTAATCTTGGAACTTAGCGCAAAGGAACTCGCGGTTCAATCGGGCAATATTTGCCAGACTTACTGATTTAGGGCACTCGGCTGCGCAAGCACCGGTATTGGTGCAGTTGCCGAAACCCAGTTCGTCCATCTTAGCTACCATTGCTTTTGCACGGCGGGCAGCCTCTACTTTACCTTGCGGCAGTAGTGCCAGTTGAGAAACTTTGGCCGATACGAAGAGCATTGCCGAGCCGTTTTTGCAAGCTGCAGCACAAGCACCACAGCCAATGCAGGATGCAGCATCCATTGCTTCATCAGCTACCGGCTTGGGAATGGGTATGGCATTGGCATCGGGTACACCACCTGTATTTACACTCACGAAACCACCTGCTTGCATAATTTTGTCATAAGCAGAGCGATCCACCATCAAATCTTTGATAATCGGGAAAGCACGGCTGCGCCAAGGTTCCACCGTGATAGTTTCTCCGTCATGGAAATGACGCATGTGCAACTGACAGGTGGTGATAGCACTATCAGGTCCATGCGGATGACCATTCACATACATCGAACACATACCGCAGATACCCTCACGGCAATCGTGATCAAATGCGATAGGATCCTTATGCTCTGCGATAAGTTGTTCGTTCAGAATGTCAATCATTTCAAGGAAAGATGCTCCTTGGAAAATATGATTCAGTTCATAGGTCTCAAAATGACCCGGCGCTTTGGGCCCCGCTTGACGCCAAACGCGCACTTTGATATTTATGTAGCTATCCATGGTTATTATGCTTTGTAGTTACGTGTTTTACGTTCAGTAAATTCGTAGTCCAACGGCTCTTTAATGAGTTCGGGCTCTTTATCCTCTCCCGTATATTTCCAGCAGGCAACATACGAGAACTTGTCATCCTGACGGAGAGCTTCACCTTCCTCTGTCTGATATTCCTCACGGAAGTGACCACCGCAGGACTCTTCTCTATTAAGGGCATCTATCGCCATTAATTTACCTATTTCGATAAAGTCTGCCAGACGGAGGGCTTTTTCCAATTCGTTATTAAGAGCATCTGCCTTGCCGGGGATATAAACATTTGTCCAGAAGTCTTTTTTGATTTCATCAATCTTCTTAATGGCTTCTTTCAGGCTTTCGGCAGTACGTCCCATTCCTACGAAATCCCACATCACAAGACCAAGACGTTTGTGAATGGAATCAACAGAATGTTCTCCCTGAATAGACATCAGTTTCTCAATCTTGTCATTGACTGCCTTTTCCGCAGCTGCAAACTCCGGCAGGTCTGTGGACATACGAGGTACACCGATTTGGTCTGCCAAGTAGTTCTGAATGGTGTACGGCAAAACGAAATAACCGTCAGCCAAGCCTTGCATCAAAGCGGAGGCACCCAAACGATTCGCTCCGTGGTCGGAGAAATTGGCCTCACCAATGCAGAACAAACCTTTCACACTGGTCTGGAGTTCATAATCCACCCAAATACCACCCATTGTATAGTGAATGGCAGGGAATATCATCATCGGATTCTCATACGGGTTCTCATCTACAATCTTCTCATACATCTGGAAAAGGTTACCATATTTTTGAGCAACCACATCTTTTCCGAGACGCTGGATAGCATCAGAGAAATCCAAGAATACGGCCAAACCGGTATTGTTAACACCATAACCTTTATCGCAACGCTCCTTGGCAGCACGCGAAGCCACGTCACGAGGAACCAGGTTTCCGAATGCAGGATAACGACGCTCCAAATAGTAGTCGCGATCCTCTTCCGGAATATCGCGTCCCTTTATCTCACCTGCCTGAAGGCGTTTCGCATCTTCCAATTTCTTCGGAACCCAAATGCGGCCGTCATTACGCAGAGACTCCGACATAAGGGTCAATTTGGACTGGAAGTCACCATGCTTCGGAATACATGTGGGGTGAATCTGTGCATAGCAGGGATTAGCGAAATAAGCACCATGACGATACATCTGCATTGCAGCTGAACCATTAGAAGCCATCGCATTGGTAGAAAGGAAGAATGTGTTTCCGTATCCACCCGTACCCACAACTACAGCGTGCGCAAAGAAGCGCTCTATGCGGCCTGTAACCAAATTGCGGGCAATGATACCACGAGCACGTTTTTCACCGTTCTCATCGGCAATCATTACGATATCCAACATCTCATAACGCGTATACATCTTCACCTTGCCTTTACCTATTTGGCGGCTCAGTGCGCTATAGGCGCCCAACAAGAGTTGCTGACCGGTTTGACCTTTGGCATAGAACGTACGACTAACTTGGGCACCGCCAAACGAACGGTTATCCAACAATCCTCCGTATTCGCGGGCGAAAGGTACACCTTGCGCTACGCATTGGTCAATAATGTTATTGGAAACCTCAGCCAAACGATAGACATTGGCTTCACGGGCACGATAGTCACCACCCTTAATGGTATCATAATACAGACGATAGACTGAATCACCATCGTTTTGATAGTTCTTTGCCGCATTGATACCACCTTGAGCGGCTATTGAGTGTGCGCGACGAGGCGAATCTTGAATACAGAAGTTCAGCACATTGAACCCCATCTCTGCCAACGAAGCGGCGGCAGATGCTCCTGCCAAACCCGTGCCCACAACAATCACGTCAAGACGACGTTTATTGGCAGGGTTCACCAGTTTCTGATGGTCTTTATAGTTCGTCCACTTCTTCTCCAATGGACCTTCCGGTATTTTCGCCATTTTAGGGGTGATGATGTTTTCACCCTTGACTGCAGCTTTCACTGTGTCAGCAATCTTTTGTGCTGCAGCCTGTATATCTTCCTTGTTTATCATAATCTTAGAATCAATCCGGTTACACATTAGGCGCACATTTGACCGATGTTAACACCCAGAAAATAGAATACCACAATCATAAAGAGTCCTACGGCAACGGTGGCAAACACGATGCCGATTACTTTGATACGTTTGAGCCAAATGAGATTGCTCCATCCCATTGTCTGCAGGGCAGACCAAACACCATGACTCAAGTGGAACCACAAGGCGCAGAGCCAAACGATGTAAACCAAGCAATACACGATGCCGCACCAACCGTTAGTAAACAAATCGGTGACAATTGCCGAACCGTCTTGGGGGTCAAACATAGATGTTTCCACACCCGTCAACTCGGCATATTGCATTTTGTACCAGAAATTGTAGAGGTGCAAGCAGAGACCCAATACGACAATGATACCTAATGCCAACATGTTCTTGGATGCCCAATCCACACCTTCCTGACGAGCCTCGATGGCATAACGGTCGTTGCCGCGAGCTGCACGATTCTGGATGGTCAGAATGATGGCATACACAAAATGCACAACCACGCCTAATGCCAGAACCATTGTGCCGGCAAGCGCATACCAATTGGCGCCCAACATAGCGCAGATCCAATTGTACCCCTGCGTCCCGAACACATCGTCAATGACGAGGCAGAGGTTCATACTGCCATGAAACAGCAGAAAAAGGACCAAAAACAGACCTGTAATGCTCATAATGAACTTACGGCCGATAGATGAATCTTTTAACCACATAGATTTTTGTTATTTTTATAGTATTTTTAGTATTTGTTACACACAAAAGCCCGCAAAGATACTCTTTTTTTTTGATACTACCAAATCTTTTGTCAAAAATTGCACAAAAGAGGGTGTAACTTTATTTTTTCCGAACTATTCGGCATCATTTTCTTCCGAATCCGGCTCATCCACCCTACGCTGGTAGTGGTAGGACGAATAATCCTTATCCTTCGAACTGTCCAGTCGGGGATAACGGCGCCAAGGCATATGCCAATTCGGCCATTTCCAGTCGCCTTTTTTCCATAAAAGCAACAATAGCAGTCCGAAAAGCATACCACCCAAATGGGCAAAATGCGCCACATTATCCCCTGTAATATGCGAGAATCCGGCAAACAATTCTATTGCCGCATATATAATGACGAATGTGCGTGCACGTATGGGAATCGGGAGGAAGAGGAGGAACATCGGAATATCGGGGAATAGCCATCCGAAAGCCAACAAGATTCCGAAAACCGCACCGGAAGCGCCAATGGTAACCACCACGTCAACATATTGCGTGGTCACAACCTCAACAGGATAGGACTGCAGCAAGTTCGTCACCCGCACCGCCCATACTGCCTCCTGGGCAATGGCGGCACCCAATCCGCACACCAAATAGTAAAACAAATACTTCTGTGTACCCCATTCGCGTTCCAAAACAGGACCAAACATCCATACTGCAAACATATTGCAGAACAGATGCCCGAAATCGGCATGAAGAAACATGTATGTAAACGGCTGCCACCAATGAAAACCGGAAGCAGTGACAAAATGCAGCCCCAACAAAGAACTAAGCATTATGCCATGACGGCGCATGGAGAGATCCAACAAAAAAACCAACAGGTTTATCAATAGCAAATTCCGCGTAACGACAGGGATATTTCTCATGGTCAGTACTGTATTATTGTTTTGTATTTTTGTTTATATTTCAGTTATTTTCCGTCGATTTGAGTGTGTAAAACGACTATTTATTGCAAAAAGTGAACTTTTCATGCATTTTTTTTTCATTTTTATTTGGTGATTCAAAAAAAAGTTGTACCTTTGCAGCGGAATCAGGATTTCGGAACGAACCAAATCTAAAAAGATACCCAATTATTAACCCTCAAAATTTGTATCACTATGAACAAATCCGAACTCGTTGCTGCCGTTGCAGCAAAGGCTGAAATGTCAAAGGTAAACGCTGCTGCAGCTGTTGATGCTGCTATGGAAGCTATCATCGAAACTCTCAAGAAAGGCGAAAACGTTCAACTTATCGGTTTCGGTACTTTCGCAGTTGTTAAGAAAGCTGCTCGTCAGGGTATGAACCTCCAAACCAAGCAGAAAATCACTATTCCTGCTCACAAAGTGGTTAAGTTCAAAGCCGGTGCCAAGATGGCTCTCTAATCTTTCACTTTTAGCTTTAAATGAAAAAGGAGTTGCTCTTAAGAGTGACTCTTTTTTCGTGTCGTCTTATCATAGATCACTCCAATAGATCCGGCCGACGTTCTTGGGTATGCCGGAGACTCTCTTCGTAGAGCCATTCATCTATTTTTGCTTGATTGCCGGAAATCAGTATATCCGGCACTTTCCATCCCTTGTATTCCGCCGGACGGGTGTAAACACCGGGTTCCAGCAGTCCGTCTTGGAAAGAATCGTTGAGCGCACTTGTCTCATCGCCCAGGGCTCCGGGCAACAGGCGCACAATGGCATCCGTCATAATGGCGGCAGGCATTTCTCCTCCTGTCAAGACATAATCACCGATGGTGTATTCCTTTGTTATCAGATGGTCACGCACGCGCTGATCTACACCCTTATAGTGCCCGCACAAGATAATCAGGTTCTTGGCCATCGAAAGCCGATTGGCAGCCTGCTGATTGAAGCGTTCGCCATCAGGAGCGGTGAAGATGATTTCGTCATAATCGCGTTCCGCTTTCAGGGCTGCAATACAACGGTCTATCGGTTCTATCTGCAGTACCATACCTGCGCCGAAACCGAACGCATAATCATCCACCTTGCGATGCTTGTCCAGCGTGTAATCACGCAGATTGTGCACATATATCTCCACCAAACCTTTATCTTTCGCGCGTTGCACGATAGAATGGTTCAGGGGCGAATCCAACAATTCGGGACAACATGTTATTATATCTATCCGCATCATTTCTATCTTCTTTTTTTATGGCACAGGGTCATAGCCGCTTCCTCCCCACGGATGACAGCGCGCCAAGCGTTTCAATCCCAGCCATCCTCCTTTCAAAACACCGTATTTCAACACGGCTTCCACCATATATTGACTGCATGTGGGCGTAAATCGGCACGATGGAGGCGTAAGCGGTGAGATGCAGCAGCGGTAGAAATACACCGGCAGCAAAAACAACTTGCGCACAAATATTTTCACTTTTCCCATTGTTTTTCCTCCTCTTCCACCAATCGTTTCAATGCCCGTTTCATGGCTTTTTCAAGCTGCTGAAAGGATTGTTGTTCCTTGTCCATGTAGTTAAAACTCACTTCCCATCCCCGTTGCTCCACTTCATCTTTATTCAGCCGGTAGGCTTCCCGCATCAAACGGCGCATCCTGTTGCGGTCCACTGCATGTTTGAACAGCGACTTCGGTGCCCAAATAAGCACTTTGGTCTCTGACGGCGGAGTACCTTGTTCAGGAAAGCGGCAATGGATGCGGAACGGCCACACCGTCAGTTTGCGTCCTTCCTGATACAGGGCTTTGATACGCAACTGCCCGCAAAGCTTCTCTATTTTCGGAAATGTCCTCACCTATTCCTGATGGTTCTCCAAATAATCTTGTATAGCCTCCGTTATGCTGTGGAACTTGGGGGACGGCACCTGTATATCCGGCGTTATACCCATTTCGCGCAGCGTAGCCGAGGTGTGGTTGCCAAGCGCCGCAATCACTTTATCGCCTTGTTTCAAATCAGGGAAGTTCTCACGAAGCGATACGGCATTAGCAGCGGAAAAGAGAACCACCATATCATAATCAAAGGACTCTTTCTCCGGCCACGGAGTGGATACTGTGCGATACATCTTCACCGGACGGATGGTAATTCCGTGACCGGCAAAAAGATTGATTAGTTCATCCGTATGCGTTTCCGATGCCACCATCATATATTTCTCATTCGGACGGCGGTTCATAATCGGGAGCAGTTCCTCGAAATGGCCGTTATGCTCGGCGAAGAACACGCGGCGTTTGCGGTACTGTATGTATTTTTGCAGATAATTGGCAACAGAATCCGAATTGCAGTAATAGTGCATCTTTTCCGGCACTTGGAAACGCACTTCCTGACACATGCGGAAGAACTGGTCCACCGCAATACGCGAATTCATCAGTACGGCCGTATAGTCCTCCAGATAAACACGCTGCTGACGGAACTCTTTGGCATCAAACCCCTCAATATGTGTCAACGGACGGAAATCGAACGTGACCCCGAATTGGGAAGCCATCTCCGCATACGGATTGTGGGAGGACTGGGGTTTGGGTTGAGAAACAAGAATTTTTCGTATCATAGTGTACAGATTTAGATGTTACTGACTATTTTTTGCGCCACCAGCAGAAGACCACCGACCGGCAGAACTTCCAATGTGACAAAATAAACCGATATATACAATATCGAAAGCATACTGCGCATGTATCCTCGAAGCATTTTCCACAGCACCACAGCCCAATACGCTACCAGCAAAGTGCCAAAAAGCCACTTGTTTCCGGTCAGGGCGGGAATATGAATAACCAGAAGCACACCGGACAGAAGGAACACGCTTGTGATAGTCCACAATGCCCAGGTATGAATGCGTATGGCAGACAGATCACCGGAGAATGAGAACACCCAAGCCGTTATATCCACCAGCACCGAACGAAGGCCGACAACAGCTAACGTGACTATGCCGGTTAGTAGAAAAGGCACTAACGAGAAACGGCCGTCGGTGTAACATACCGTACATAGGGATAGTGCAAACGTACCCACGCAGAACATGACACAGAAAAAACGTGTCAAAATCTTCGGACTATCCTCATAACGACGTTCGGGCGCAGAAAAAACGGAACGAAGGCAACTGCCCACATATCCCTGATGCGTCCACTCGGTCAACCCAAGCAACAGAGCCAGCAGCAACACAGCCCAAGGCGTCCATGCTATGCTGTTGATTGTTTCTATGTGCGGTACACTTATCATGTTCGTTTAGATGGCTGCAGCTCTACGGATGGACGAATCCCACGGGAAAGCATTCTCCAAGGCGGGTATCACCTCATCCGCATGGCGAACTACTTGAAACATGTTCAAGTGTATCTCGCGCAGCATTTTTTCTTCTACCATTTTATGCAAACATTCCAACAAGGGGTCGTAATACCCATCGGCATTCAGGATGACAACGGGTTTCACATGCAAACCGAGTTGTTTCCATGTCAGGCACTCCAACAATTCCTCAAACGTACCTACTCCACCCGGCATCGCCACCATGCCATCCACCATTTTTTCGATGAGGGCTTTACGTTCATGCATCGTCTCCACCACTATTGTTTGTGTACTTTGGGGATTGTTCCAACCCTGCTCCACCATAAAACGGGGGATAACGCCCACCACTTCACCTTTGTGTGCCAGGGCTCCTTCTGCCAGTTTGCCCATCAGGCCGATGCCGCCGTCACCGTACACCAGACGGATGCCGTTTTCTGCGATACATTCACCCAAGCGGTAAGCCTCTTGAAAGAAAGATGGGCGCACCTGCGAGGAGGAAGCGCAATACACTGCAACGGACTTGATTTTTGCCATATCAGAATGATGTTTACAAAAAAGCCTGCAAAATTACTGCTTTTTTTTCGAATATGCAAATATTTGGTGATTTTTTCGGAATTTATCCCCTTACTTGCGATTTACGAGCGACATACGAGACAGATACGGGACGATAGATATAGTCCTGTCACAGACCAGAGTGGTAACGGAGTGGTAAGGTAGGCACCCCTCCATATATAAGGCAGAAAGAGGGGCAAATCTATCACCTGAAATGCAACTTTTTTGCATTTTTATTGCATTTTCCCTGTAACGCAGTGATTATCAGATTACGGTTCAGTGCCACGGCGACATGTTGCATAGTGTTCTCAAGTTGGTCTTTGGTCAGGGTGCAGGCCCAAAGTGTAATCACTTGCCAGCCGTTGGCGCGGAGCAGTTCTTCGTTCTGCCGGTCTCGTTCGCGGTTGCGGTCAATCTTCGCCTGCCAGAAAGGTGTGTTGGTCTTGGGCAGTACGAACTGCCTGCATCCCTCATGTCCGTGCCAGAAACAGCCGTTGACGAAAATCGCCGTTCTGTATCTACGCATCACTATATCCGGCTTGCCCGGCACGCTCTTGACATTAAGCCGGTATCTGTATCCGTGCGCCCACAGCCACTTCCGGACCAGTATCTCCGGCTTGGTTGCCTTGCTGCGTATATGCGACATGCAGCGGTGGCGTTGTGCGGGTGTCAGAACATCGGGCATGAGTTATTTAGTTTTATATGTTACATTTTTTCGATTTTTTTAACATGATATGTACCCGAAAAGGCGATTTTGGGTGCATTTTAGCCCTTTTATGTACCCGAAAAGGCGATTTTGGGTGCATTTTAGCCCTTTTATGTACCCGAAAAGGCGATTTTGGGTACATTTACGTAGGTTTATGTATCCGTTTTGTGGAATATGGGTACATTAATGATTGGAAGAAACCGATTCTATTATCTCTATATTTTTATCTGCTACAGGGAGTTCGTGGTTCATAAATAATTCAATGAGCCGCACATTCATATAATAGTTGGTATGCTTGATTTTTACCTTTTCTAATAATCCCGTTTCAACTATCATGTCCAAATACTTGGTAGCTGTTTTTCTTTGTACCAGCATATCTTGCTGTATAAATTCAATCTTTGTATATGGATGGTAGAACAGATTATTCAGTAATTCATGTTTATATTGTCTTCCGAACAGGGGACGAAGGATATTTTTGTATTCCGCCATTAATTGGGATATACCTTTGATTAAGCGGATAGTTTCTTCCGCTGTTTCCTCTACTCCCTTGAGTATAAACAATATCCATTCTTCCCATTCCGTCCGGTTGTTCTCACCGGCATCCCTTACTTTTTGGATAAGTCGGTAATACTCTCCCTTATTGTGAGTGATGTACCTACTTAAATATAAAATAGGGAGATCCAAAAGATTATTAATAACAAGATACAGAATAGCAATAATACGTCCCGTCCGTCCATTACCGTCCAGGAATGGATGGATGCTTTCAAATTGGTGATGTATAATAGCCATTTTAATCAATGGATCAATATCCTGCATCTCCGGTTCATTAATATACAGTTCCAGATTATGCATGAATTGCTCTATCTGCACCTTGCTCTGTGGCGGTGTATATACTACTTCTTTGTGTTGATTTTGCAGCGTGGTACCAGGTCCTGCACGGAAGCCCCCTTTGTTCTCTTCTAATACCTCTTGTATTTGTTTGATATAATTAAGAGTCAGCAGTTTATTCTTGCGCACTAAATCAAACCCTTTTTGCATAGCCTGCCTATAATTCAACACTTCTTTTGTCGAGGCATTGATAGCAGTTTCTTTGAGATTCAACTCTGCCCGGTACAAATCGTCCTGAGTTGTTACGATATTTTCCACTTCAGAACTGTCCTTTGCTTCCTGAAGCGTCAATGAACTAATCAGGATTTGCTCGTTAGGAATAGTAAGCGCAACGCCTTTCAACTCTGCCAACTTGCGGTTGGCACGGTTCACTTGCTTCAAGATTTCCTTGGTCTCAAGGTCATACGGAAGCGGTAATGTTGGAATAATATATTCACTCATAATATTATAATAGATTATTCATTATACATTTTTTTCCTTCCTCTCCATCAGATCTCCCCAAGTCATGAAATCCGGAGCGGTGGTAAGGTTGCCGCGGTTAAGGGTGGGAAGATTGGGGTAGTCGGCAGATTTGCAAGTGTCAAATTCATAGACCAAATAATAATCATGTCCCAAATTCGCGAAGCCTTTCTTCTCCAAGTCGGCTTTGGACCAAAAACGCGGCCCTTTGCCTTTCAGTTTGTACAGTGTGCCGTCCTTGCCATTATGCAGCATTACATAGCGGGCATTGACTGCGTCCGGAGTCAACACGATGGAACCCTTGTCCTCACCGGTTCGCAGATAGCAAAGTCCCGTCTCTTTCATCTTCGCCAATTTGACTGCAGGCGCATAATTGACCAGTACAACTGCATCCGGATTCTCGTACGATAATCCGTGTTGCGGAATAGCTTTCTTGTACAGATCCGACAACATCCGTTTGCTACGCAGCCATTTCTCAATCTGTTCACGCAATGCCTGTTCGCTGTCATTCAGCACTACCAGTAATTCGTCTTCCGCATGAGTCGGGCGCAAAGGGAATGCTCCGATGCCCACTTTCTCTATCGACTGATGGTAATACGATTGCTTGTATTCCTCTTGGGTGTAATTGCCCGGGAACAGCACATATCCGCCGATGACTTCTCGTTTGAGTTTGCCGTTGTTGCCGTCCACATAATAGATTGCGTCGCGGTAACGGTGCATCTGGTTGATAGCCCCCACAGGCGGCACCTCTTGACCTTCTTTAGTCTCGTCTGCAATCCTGTATTTGGCATCGAAAAGGAAGGTGTATTGGATATCTTTCTGTCGCTTGGTCAGTCGCAAGACAATGTCCGGTCGCTGTGTGGTGGTGAAAGTCGTTGTGCCGCGAATAGCCGATTCCGCTTGCTTGTCGTTGTCATTAACCGGCGCATTATACATGACGGACGCCAGTTCCACGCCGTCATCCGTCCTCACGAATGTCACTTCCGAACTCTGTCCCCATGTCAGTTCACGCACAAAACGCGGTGTCAGTTTCTTGCCTTTGTTGTGTACTTCCGCTTTGCTGCCGAGAATCTCTTCCACAATGTTCTTGACTTTGATAAAACACCATATCTCGTACAGCGTGGAAATATCTTTCGTCTCCAATTGGTTGATACCTTCTTCCAGTTCGTAGCCGCATAGCAGTTCTATCCATTTCTGGTAGATAGTGCGGTAGCCGACAGCGCGTTTCATGACCAGCGAGTCCTGCGCGAAGCCCCGGAACTGACCGATTGTGCGGAAGAACGGATGGTTGACCATGCGTTTGAGATTGTCCTCCATCTCACTTAGTTCTCTTTCCAGACGACTTGAGCGGGACGTGTTGCGAATATGCTTGCTGACTACTTGGAAACGGTTCAGCAGACCGTTCATCACAAACTTGAGAAAGCGGTTCTCGACCGTGTCATCCGTGTGACACAGATCTTCCGTCCGATATAGATGGTTCGGCTCGTTTTGAAAATTGGCGTACTCGTTTTCCATTTCGGGCGTCAGCCTGCGTAGCCGTTCCGCTCTTTCGTAACGCAGAACAGGTTGCAAACGGCGTCTAGGCGAATTGATGATCTGCCGGCATGCGGACAGAATCTCGTCATAGCACGACCGGAATATCTGCCACCATATCAGGTCGGTCGATTTGCCTTGCTGCGTGCGGAAATTGAGGTACGTCTCACGCATGAAGGCGAACGACAGCATACTGTATTCTTCCTCAATGTCGCGGATGATGCTCTTCATATCCGAGCGGTAGTCCATCTTGTAGCTCAGCACTTCCGTTGTGAAACGCAGGTTCTTCTCCCTGCCGTCTTTGCGGTAGCGCAGGCACACGTCTGTCTTTCCGACTTGGTTGCCGAAACTGACAGCTCCGTACAGCAGGTTTCCGTCTGCGCTGAGTGCTCTCTCTCGGGGTGAATTGGAGAAACGGAGCGACATGCCGCTCACTCCGGGATTGGCTTCTATCAGCGTGGGATAAGAGGTGTTCTCGTAGAAAACCGCCTCGCGGGTAACGGAACCGGTATGCTCTTCGCTGTCAAAGAAAAAACGCACTTCTTTGTCCCGGGTCGCATACTCCGCCATCAGACGTTTGTCGTTCCGTTCGGCGCGCATGTTCTTCATAGCACGGCTGATACAACTTGCCGTACTGATACACGAGAAACGAATGCGCACATCGTCATTCTTCACCTCGAAACTATGGATTCCCTCGTCTGCCATGTTCCCTTATGCCCAATAGGAAACGAAATGTTCACGCACAAGCGTATTGTACATGCTGTTTATTTTCTTCTCGGTCGCTGTGTCCTGACCTATATGCTGCCGAACAATGGCACGCAGGCCGTTCAGCAGCGTCAGGCTCTGTTCTCCGTTGTCCAAAGGCGATTCGCTCAACCCTGCTTTCTGCAAACGCTCATCGTTCTCGTCTATCGCCAGACGACTGTCATCGCCCTCTATGCGCGACAGGATCTTCATCAGTGTAAACTCGTCCAGCGCTTTTCCAAGGCTGAATGTTCCTTGCGCAAACTCCTGCGATGCTGCCACATATAATATCGCTTCGTTGGCAGCACGGTAACCTAATTTGAACGGTGTGCTGTCTAACAGTTCATTTACGGATTTGAGGTAGTCAATCACTTTCTGGCTGTCAATCTCTCCTTGAACCTCTTGTGCTTTCTGCGGACGGTTGACCAGCTTCTCGTTCCATTCGGTCAGTAAAGGCATTAGTTCGGTCTTGCCCTCCAGAAAATCATCGTACTTCACTTCGTTCATCTCTACCGACATCGCGCGGTCAAGCACTTTGCGAGAGAACGAGAATGTGGTCTCGTCCATGTTCACGGTGCCCATTACCATCAGATTTGGAGGCAATGTCAGACCTTTCTCCTCAAACTGGATGGCAAGCGGATTAGCTTCCGTATGACGTGCTTCGCCCAACAGCTCTTTCAGCATGGCTTCGCATACCTCCTTGCCGAAATCCTTGAACGGAGAAATAATCGGGTCGGTGGTGTAATTGCCTTCCTCATCCCATGCACGCGATTCGATGGCACTCAGGAACTCCGCAAAATACTCTTCCACGGGAGCAAGGTTCATTTCGTCCAGACAGAGGAAATATGGAGTTTCCGGATGTTGCCATGCTTTGACGATGAAACGTACAAAATCGGTAAACACATAATGCGGCATGGGGATATTCGACAAAAAGCCCGCTACATCCATCGAGTTATGCCAGTTGGGTTTGACTTGGATCAGCTGGAAGTTATCCGGACGGTTGTCTTTCCAACGGTCTTCTTCGTTTGCATATTCCTTCGTGTTGGTCGCTTGTGCCAACTTGCGCACGATACGGCTTTTGCCTGTTCCTGATATGCCCGCCAACAGCATAAACGGCTTCGTCCGAAGGGCGGTGAGATATGGGAGATAAGAGGTGATATCTGTTGTATGATTTATATTTTTTTCTTTCTTTAGAAATAAATTCTCTATATCATCCGGTGTAATTGTTGCCATAGTAAATTCGGTTGACAATTCAAGTTCTCGTGTGGCTTCTGTAAAATATTCTTTGGATGGCAATAAAATCTTTGCTACTTTTTCCGAGAAAAGTATCTCTATTTGTGTTTTTAGTGTAGAATAGATATCTTCCATTCGAACCTTTCGTTCTCTACATATCCACAATGCTAAGGCACATTTGAATTTATTATTTGGTACATAAAAAGTGAAATTCTTTAGAAAATCTTCTCGTTCGTATAAAATGCCGTTTTGTATTTCAAACAAAGGTTTATTACCCCTTTGTGGATAATTAATTTTTATGGCAGGGTTAGTTAGGGAATTTTTTACGGCACCGACTGAATAGAAATTACTACCAACAGCACTATCTCCCTGATGATAAGTTAAGGGTGCATAAAAATTAGTCGTGTACCTATTATCTTCTAATGCGACAATTGTATTTACATTTGTAATAAATGCGGCTTTGTCATTGGCATCTCGTGTATTACATTCGCGATTAAATTTTTTATAGAACATATCAAGCGCTAAAAAATAGCGAATGGCACTAACCTTTTGTGTAGCACCTTGCACTGTAGGGTCTTCAGATAATTCAGATAAAACTTTGTACGCTTCTAATAGCGTCTTTTTTGATAAATATGCCATAGTTTTAATTTTGTATAGTTTCTATTAATGATTTTGCAATTACCCATCCTAAAATAGGCGGAACAGCATTCCCTATTACTTTGTAACGTGATTGCAATGGTATTGCAGAAAACGAATAATTATCAGGGAAAGACTGAATGCGAGCACTTTCTCTTACTGTATATCTTCTGTTCTCAACAGGATGTGTAATTCCACAATTTTCTGGTTGGGCAGATGCTGTTATTGTTCCATTTATTTCTCCATATGCAAAACGTCTAAAGAACTTCGGAGCATGATATTTTTGAGGATCATCAGCAATTTTCCTAAAGCGTGGAGTTAATAACTCATATGGAACATTTTTCCAGGAGCGTCCTTCGAACGCAACAGGAGGCAAATCTTCTTTATGGAAATCGCCTGCAAATAACGGAAGAATATCGTTCCCATGTTCACACGGTCCAATGTGTTCTACCATGTCCTGCGTTGTTTTACTATATTCCCAATACTCGCTATTTTCTACCCCCTCGAGTCCTTGCATAATACTTCCCAATAAGAGTTTTTCAGGTGTACCTTGCCTTTCTGATGGAATATTATATTCGTTTATTATTCGGTTCATGGTTTCAAAATCAAATTGGGGTAGATCATTACGAGTGCCAATAATTAAAAACCTATACCTTTTCTGTGGAACTCCATAGTCACTGGCACACACTAATTGCATTGATACGCTATATCCAAGTGCTTGCATTCTATTCCTAATTTCTTCAGGAACAGATATTCCAGAATTCATTTTAGAAGACATTATTCCTCTTACATTCTCAAATACAAAGGCCATAGGAGGGATACCGGCATCTATTTTACTCTTCAAAATACGTTCGCATTCCTCAAATAATGTCCCGCGTCCATTATCATCATTTACACCTTTACGGTTCCCTGCATTCGAAAAAGGTTGACAGGGAAAACCTGCGAGCAAAATATCAAAATCAGGTATATTGTTTGTATCAACAGTACGGATGTCTTGTAATAAGCAGGGGACTCCATCAGCAACCAACAAAGGATTCGAATTATAACAAATTTGAGCATCTATATCAAAATCATTTGCAAATACGATATTAGTATCTAATCTTTCAAAATGATGTTGATAAAAGTCAAATCCTCCTGTAAAACCTAAATCTAATCCTCCGCATCCAGAGAATAATGAAGCAATTTTATATGGCATAATGTGTTAGTATTTCTATTAATTCCCCTTAAAAATATTATCTCTATGGTATGCCAGATAGTCGCGATTAGGGGTGTGCTCTATTGGCATGATTAACTTATGTCCGGCAATGCTACCGAAATGTGTATCAAAATAATCCTGTGTTTCGTATTCCCGCAGCGCAGAGGATAAACAAACTGTGTAATCGTCCGGCGAGATAGTTATAAATCCTTTGTCAAACGCTTTGTCATACAATGCTGAAAGGCAAATCCCGTTTTCAGGACTTAGTTTCTGTTGGGGCGTACTATCTACCCATGGGATAATATGACTTGCCACCAGTAACTCCGGAATGTTTATGCCTGTTATTGCACAACGCCCTTCGTAATTGGAAAGAATCATTGACCGAAAAGCCGACTGATTAACTCTTTGACGAATAACCGCCTCTCGCTCCTTGCCTTCTAACTCTGTTGGCATGATATTCAATGAATCCTCAATACTTTTGTTCTGTAGTTTTGCTTTAATTTGTTGTGCTTCAATAAACAGACGCTCTTTGTCTTTGGCAAACTCATCCCAAATAGGTTCACAAACAGCTTTGCCGGCCGGCATCCCTTTTCGCCCGGATTCTGTGATATACGGATCACAGGCCGCAAAATTAACAAGCCGCAACGCAGCTGAGTTATCCGTGCGACCAATCAGACGCGCCAGTTCTTTCACTTCCGGAGTGGTACGATTGAGCCGTCCAAACGGAAGTTGGAAATATACGCTCAAAGTCAATATCAACTCCTCACGCGTCCATTTATGTTGTTGGTTGGTCATGGAATTATTTAAAACTTGTTATTCCTATACGTGATATATGATTGGCATACAAATTACCAATCATGTCCATAATTTCTTTTTTCAAACAGAATAGTGGTATGCCTAGAGTTTGTTCTTGCAATGATACATCAACTGTAAATGAAAAGTTCAAATTAAGAGCAATAGCTTTATACTCTTGATTAATTTCAAACTTACTGGGGAGAAGCAATATATAATCCCCTTTACTTTTGTTGTTATCCAGTTTGTCAAATGCTGATACTGGAAGTATTGCTCCCAGAAGATATTTATTGGTTCTTTTTTTTCGTTGAGAGTGATCACATGCTGCACTAAACTCGACACATATCAGTTGAGACAAAATTCTTTCTTCTGGGGTGACATTTGGAAAAGAATATGAAAACCATTCTGAATAATTGTATCCGAATTTTTTAAAAAACTCACCATTGTCCGCTAAGTCCAATAAAACAGGACATATTGCACCTCTGGTATCTCTTGATACATTATTATTACTCATATGGAAGATGAGATTCAATTTAGCCACATTAAAATCATCCGGAAATGTGATATCACTTTGCCGCGTTGATTCTTGAAGGTTTTGCAAAACATTCTTCCATAGTAGTTCACTATCATTCATAAATGCATGGTTGAATATTGGAACCATAGCCTCTTTGATAGCTGCATCCGGATTCTCTTTAGCATTCTTATAACCTAACGTTTGGATTGCAATGGAAGAGAATACTTTTTGTGCATTCTGATTAAAAGTTTCATTGTCACCCCATTGGACACCCTTAGGGATAATGTCAATAATTTGAGACATTGTTTGATTTATTGCAGAAGACATTCTTTCTTCAAAATCAAATAAAGCAGAAACTAATGGAGTTGCAAAAATGTGCTGTACTTTTTTTTTCAGTTCTTCATCTCTGTCTATAAATTCACTTTTATCAATATTCGTAATGTAAACAGGATTTCTCTTTAAAATTTCCTCATCAACATTCCGATTAATATGTTCTTTGAGATTATTTACCCATTCAATATTCGTAGTCCAAAAAATCAGAATAAAAGGCCCATTGTTTTCATGAATGTAACGAATTAATGTATCTCGCACTGTAGCACCTCTTTGCTGGTCTGTTTGAGCTGCATTTAAGTTGATGTCAAGAAATAAAAAGCGTACGCCAATTAAAGGCTTGTTGTAAAAAGTATCATAGAGAAACGTTTTACATCCAATGCCTTCCGTAATAAAAATCTGTGACAATTGGTCAAGATCGGCTTGATCATCGTCTATTAGTACTATTCTGTTTGATTCTGTGAACATAAATCTTTCTTGTTATTGTTTCTTGAAGATTAATGCAATACATGCCCCATTATATATGGTTGGAATATCCAAATCTTTATTATCGGGGAAATACAATTTACCTCCTATAGATTCCATTACCAAATTGACAAAATACAATCCGAGTCCCATACCTCCTTCTTTAGTTGTTTTGAAAGGTTGTACCAAATCTTCCGGTTCCAATTGAAATCCTTTTCCTGTATCTGCAATAATAATTGCCGGACCATCAAAGGAAGAAAGATCGGTGTTAATATAAATTGAAGATTTATGTTTGTCGCCCATAAGTTCATGCTGCGCAGAAACCCAATAAAGAGCATTATCAATAATATTGGATAATGAACTTAGCAGCAAGTTTCCGGGACCTGTTATCTTGAAGTCATTAAGTTTTTCTTTTAGAATAGGAACGACAAGATCAATATAATGGTATTTTAGTCTGCTTTGGTTTATCTGAATCCCTCTTTCTATTAGAACAGATGCCAATAATGTATTGTTTGTTCTCTGTTTTAGTATCGGAGCAAAATTCTCTAATAGCAAATTCAAATTCTTTATCCGTTTTTTTAGTGCAGCTACATTAACTTGCTGGGCGTTCAAGTCAGTACTGATATAGCGCATCTCACGCTCTATCTCATGGAAAACAATCGCCAAATTGAGACCTGTCATGCCTGAATTAAGCATCACATCTCTCATCTCATTATAGTCTCGTTCTACTTTCTTTATCAGAGGCTGCAATTCCTTTGTTAATTGTTTTTCTGCAACTTTCACTTCAAGTTCTCGAATGGTATCTGATAGACCAATACGTTTATTTGGGGTTGTGTTCGCTAAAGCAGCCTCTATATTTTGCTTGTCATTATCAGATGTTCTTTCAAAATAGGAAAAAGTCGTCCTTACAATTTCTCTAAATCGATTGAATGTTCCATTTTCAAGAAAACCTTCTCTATTAGTTTTCTCTACCAAACCATTACTTTCGCCCAATTTGATAGAAATAGCTCCAATTGTTACTTTTTTACTAAAATGGTCTCCTGCTCTTTGTACTTTTGCTAATTCAAGATTTAACCAATCATCGAAGGGCTCTCCATAGTTATATACTCGTATGTCATTTCGATAAACTTTAACTCCGCAATTATTTTTGATAAATTCTTTTATTGCATTATTTCTGCCAACTCCATATATTATGTCTAAAATCTGTTTACTTTGATTGAAAACATAGAACTGGCCGGATATTTCTCCGATACCATCCAAATCACTGTTTTGTAAATAATATTTGCCGCGCCTTGTTTCGTCATCAACAAAGATTTGAGGATTAATCGGAAGTTGTGTGTCGCCATTAGATGTGATACGGTTATCCTTTAACCCATTAAAAGCATGTGGTTGGAATACGTATTCCCATTCAAATTTGGCAAATGAAATTTCTTCTCCATTTGTATTCTCCTTTGCTTGGGAAAGTTTGAATTTAAAGCAATATAAACTTTCCTTTAAGATGTCTATACCCGATTTAACATCCTCAATCCATTGCTGCTTGTCCTCATCGCAATGAATATTCACATTAAAGTTAGGTACGGTCTGAAATGGATTTTTAAAATTATCTATTTTCCGAACAAGATCTCTGAGCTGAACCTTAGTCCAATATTTATTTTTCAGTCCTTTCAAAGTGATTCGGGTGCCATGTCCTTTGGGAAAAGTTTGCAGTATGCCTTCGTTTACATCTACATATAAATCATCTATGAACTCTCCGGACGAAACCAGATTTTGCCAGTTTATCTCCAAATAGGATCCAAATAAATCATCTTCGGTTTTTGTTTCTAATAAAATAGACTCAGCTAATCTATGAACAGCCAAACGTCCAACACCTTTATTGCCAAGAGACAATCTTTTGTATTTCTGACTTACCTTGGCTTCCCTTTTTTTATAATTGGTTCCTATAATCAGCCAAACTTTATGGATTATCTCGGCTGTCATGCCACATCCATCATCCTCTATGATGATTTTTTGCTCAGGGGTATTCAGGTCAACAAAAGAAATGTTCACCTCGTTAGCATCTGCATCATAAGAATTCTTGACCAACTCAAAAATGGCCAATATATCACTACCAATTAGTTCATCGCCTAAGAGGTTTAGAATATTACTAGTCGCTTTTAATGGATATCTCTGTGTTGCCATACTAAATACAGTATTGAGGTTGCTATTTTTTTTGCCATTAACGGCGGAACGGCATTGCCAATTTGTTTGAACTTAGCAGACCGTGGCCCCTCAAAATAAAAATTATCAGGGAAGGATTGTATGCGTGCTGCTTCGCGCATACTTATTGAACGATTATATTTTTCGTTCGGATTTATGTAATAGTGCCCGTCCTTTGACAAGTGAGCTATTATGGTATGCGAATAACCCTGTCCGTCAACTACCTTGAACCTATCAAGAAACGATGTTTCGTTATTTTGTGTTCTGATTTCTTCTGGTAGTGTATTGTTTTTTATGCGGGTATGCTCCTCATTCCATTTTTGAATGGCGTACGCATAGATTTTGGCATCATTGGGATTGAGAGGTCTTGTAATATTTTGAGTGACAAAAAGCTCATCCTCGTTGCGGATTCCACTTGTCAACAAATAAGAATTGGCTGTTGTTCTATATGGTGCTACCATTTTAACATCACCTGCATATAATTCAGGCAAATCTCCCAATATGTCGTTAATGACAGCGTCTGCTTGTTTTCTTGGAATATCAGGATACCCCAAATCCTGAGCTCGATGCCAACCAACAATAATCAACCTTTTTCTGGTTTGAAGAACTCCGTAATCAGATGCATCCAGCATCCTGTAATGCAAACTATATCCTAGTTCGTTAAAATACTCTCTTAAATTTCTAAAGTGCTCGCCTTTTTTTGCGCTCAGCAAGCCTGGCACGTTTTCAAAGACGAAACCATAAGGATGAAACTCCTGTAAAAACTTACCATATTGCAGGTATAATCTCGTTCGGGGGTCGTTCTCCATCCTTTTGTCGTGACGCCCAAGCAAGGAGTAGGCTTGGCAAGGAGGGCCACCAATAATAAAGTCGATATGCTTGGAACCGGCTAATTTCTTGATTTTCTTGAAAGTGCCTTTAATTGTATCGTCCGAAATCTCCACATTAATTACAGAATCAACAACTCTGGAAGGGACGCTCTCATATAAAGTATCTCTTGAAATCTCGCCTTTGAGATAAGAATAATATACCTCCTTTTCACCGTTTGCCACAAGATAATGATAGCAAGCACGTGTCCGCAAAGTGTCACATGCATCCTTGTCCATTTCAACGTGAGCAATCGGGTTGAATCCGGCTTGAACAAAGCCTTCCGACAAACCTCCAGCTCCGGCAAAAAGGTCTATGATATTATATTTTCTTTTCTTCGGCATAAGGGTATTATTCCTCATTTTAGTAATTCGGGTGCAAAGGTACAAAAAATATTTTATATATGCAAGAAAAATCAAAGATTTTTAGTTGAATGCTTAAGGTTTAATGTTTATAGACACAAAAAAAGACGATTTGAAGTCCGTCTTTTTGAACCATTCGGCTTTTCCGAATGGTTGCCATGTCTCGGTTGTCTCCCTGTCATCTCGGCTTGAGCATACATTCAGCATACATTCAGCATACATTGAGCATATATTGAAAACAGCAGGATAGTCCGAGGGAGATGGAGATAAGGAGGACAGAAAAAGGGTGTGCCAAATGGTTTGACACACCCCTCTTCGATGAGGTCAGTAAGAAATTACTGTATTTGCCGCTTAATAAACTACAGCACCCTGGGCGTTGTACTTTTTGCCGTCACGGATGATGTAAAGAACACCATTCTCCATGACCTTGCGGAGTTCGGAAGAAACAGAGGTCTCCTCCAATGCCGAACCCTGGTTGTCAGGATAGGTAACAGAGAGGGATACCTGACCCGTTGCCATATTTCCGACGATGGTGAAGGTGTATGTACCATTCATGTCAGCCGCAATCTTTGCGTTCTGCTCGTAGCCGGCAACAACGAAGTTCCAACCGGTGCAATTATCACGAGTCATGGTTCCGGGGTCGTAGAAACGGATTTCCTCACCCAAATTAACAACAATCTGGAAATCGTATGTCTCTGCTTCCAGTTGCAAATCCAACGTAGCGGTGAATGTTTCCATATTCAGCGTGAACTCATGCAACTCTGCCCAGTTGTCCCAACTACCTTGGAGATAAACATGCAATTCGGGTTGCTGCTCTGCAGGGATGTCATCGATTTCAGCATACCATGTTGAGCCGTAGAAATACGGTGCATTGGCACTGAGAGTGAGATTGCCGGTCTTCTTGTCATCGGATGCGCCATTGAAGATGATGTTACTGAACTTGTTGTCAAGGTCGTATGCATAAACATCATGTCCGTTAACAAGCGGTCTGAGTTTACCCATCTCTATTCCGGGCCATGGAGCATTTTCCTCGAAGGTTTCTCCTTCTCCCGTCCATGCATAGATATAGACAGTTTCCCAATTTTCCGTGTTGACGAAATAAACGGTGGTAGTCTGTTCCTCCTGGCCGTTGTCAGGATAAGTAACACTTACATTGAAAGCAAGAGCTGCCTTGTCAATAACAAGGTTGAAGGTGTATGCACCATCCATATCGGCTTCCAAACCTGCGTTAGTTCCATAAGCGAGAGTTCCTTCGAAGTCCCAACCTGTGCAATTGTCGCGGGTCATAGTGCCCTTGTTGTAGTAACGATATTCGTCTTTACCAACGGTCACTACAATCTGATATTCATAGGTACCCATACCAAGGCGTTCCATCGTGAGAGTAGCCTTAGTTGTATCCTCGTTGAGTTTGAACTCGTGCAGACCTTCCCAGTTGTTCCAACTACCTTGCAGGTAAACATGGAATTCGGAAGTTTCTTCTTCCTCCTCTTCTTCCTGACCACACCAGAGACCTTTGTCCCAATCGGTGATAACAAACGTACGGCAGTTCTCTGCCTTCGGAGTGCCATACGAACCGGTGCGGTTCCAAATCCATACAAAGTCCTGAGAAATGTCATCCCATTCCCATGACGGAGCCTCCGTCTCAGGTTTGAAACGTACGAAAATGAGGCTGTCGATATGAGCCGGTACATCAATAGCGTATATGTTCTCTTCAGCCCCATCGACTGCATCTGCAAATGCGGTCCATTGACCCTCATTGCCGGCTTTCCAAACCCATGCAGCGTACTTGGCACCATCTGCATCCCAGATACCGGGCTGGATGTAACCCGTGAAGGTCTGGGGTTGTTCCTGTTCGTCAGCCTTGACAAGTTCAGGAACAACATCAAGCGTGTGCTCATTCGTGTTCAGCGTGAAGGTTACATTATATGTACCAGCCTGCTTGATAACAAGTTCCTGATCGTGATCTGCGGGAACTTGATAGCCCTTGAAGTCACGGTCGGCATATACACGGAAGGTATGTGTTCCTGCATTGAGGTGGACATTCTCTTTCGTGAGAGAATAGATGTTCGCCTCGGCAGTAGCAACCATGTCGTTGGCTTCGTTGGTGAGATCCCATTCCGTACCAAACAGGTCTTTGCTTCCTGCAAGGGTGTAAATGGTTTCGGTCTGTTCGCCACCCTGTCCGTTGTCAGGATAGGTAACACTTACGTTGATAGCAAGAGCTGCCTTGTCAATAACAAGGTTGAAGGTGTAAGCACCATCCATATCGGCTTCCAGACCGGCGTTTATTCCATAGCCAAGATCCGTAGCAAAGTCCCAACCGGTGCAATTGTCGCGGGTCATAGTACCTGTGTTGGCGAAATGGTATTCATCTTTGCCAGAGGTCACTACAACCTGATATTCATAGGTACCCGCGCCGAGATGGTCCATCGTGAGAGTAGCAACTGTTGTGTCCTCGTTGAGAGTGCACTCGTGCAGACCTTCCCAGTTGTTCCAACTACCTTGCAGGTAAACATGGAATTCGGAAGTTTCTTCTTCCTGTTCTTCTTCCTGACCACACCAGAGACCTTTGTCCCAATCGGTGATAACGAATGTACGGCAGTTCTCTGCTTTCGGAGTGCCATACGAACCGGTGCGGTTCCAAATCCATACAAAGTCCTGAGAAATGTCATCCCATTCCCATGACGGAGCCTCCGTCTCGGGTTTGAAGCGAACGAAGATGAGGCTGTCGATATGAGCCGGTACATCAATAGCATAGGTGGAAACTTCCGTTCCATCAAGGGCAGTCGCAAATGCGGTCCACTGACCATCATTGCCGGCTTTCCAAACCCATGCAGCGTACTTGGCACCATCTGCGTCCCAGATACCGGGTTGGATGAAACCTGTGAAGGTTTGGGGTTGTTCCTGTTCGTCAGCCTTGACGAGTTGTACGTCGGCTGCGAGAGCATAATCTTTCATGTCAAGCGTGAAGGTCACGTTGTACGTACCGGCAGTCTTAACTGTGAAAGACAGATTCGAATTGTCTGCCGGAATCTGTCCAGCACCCCAATCGTGGTTTACCACCATTTTATATTCATACTGTTGAGCGTTAAGATGCACGTTCGCTTTTTCAAGAGTATAGTTGCCATCAGCACCTTTCACCATGTCGTTGTTGGTGTCGGTTATTATCCACGAAGAGCCAAAGATATCGGCATCACCTACCATGGTGTATACGGTTTCGGTTTGTCCTCCTGCATCTGCTGTAATGAGTTGTGGTACAGCCGTGAGCACATAATCTTTCATGTCAAGCGTGAAAGTTACATTATAGATGCCAGCGGTTTCAATGGTGATTGATTGATTCGAATTGTCTGCCGGAATCTGTCCAGCACCCCACTTGTGGTTTACCACCATTTTGTATTCATACGTCGGGTTGGAAAGATGAACATTCTCTTTTGTGAGCGTGTAATTACCATCTTCACCTTTTACCATGTCATTACCGGTGTCTTCTGTATCCCACGACGAGCCAAAAATCGTGGGACTACCTACCAAAGTATAGGTTACTTCGGTCTGTTCGCCACCTTCTCCTTGGCCGGGATTGTCACCGCCATTTTCGGTGGGAGCAGCTGTCCATCCAGTGCCATGCACATACATTTTGCCATTGTACTCTGCGACGGGGGTTAGAGACTCGGCGCTGTTATACACTTCATCCTGGCCTTTCCATTTGTCTTCGGCGTCCCACAGCTGGAATTGCATTGTGTAAACGCCGTCCTCGACATCGGTGTATGTGCCGATGTAAACGGGATTTCCATTGTAGGTGAGGGTGGATTTGGTCATTTCCATTTGTGACCAACCGTTCTCAACATTCTTTTGGAGTTCCACGTTCAACTTAACGGTATTTTCCCCTATCCACTTTTCAGGAGCAGAGAAGTACACCGTCGTTTCTGTTGCTGCAAACGCAATCATCGTCCATGCGAATGCAAAAAATAACGATAGAAACTTTTTCATTGTGATTAGTAATTTAGTTAATTGATTTTTTTATTATGCAGTAAGAACACTACATATACTTATGGTTGCACAATATATTTCTTTCCGTTTTTGTATAACAAGGCCTTGGTATCGGGTATTTACCGGTTGGCCAAGGATGTTGTATGCAGGAGCGTTTTGATCAAATGTGGTGGTGGTTTCCTCCAGTGCAGTGGAGCCATCCCCAGTGTAATACATTGCCACTTTGGAGGACTTGATTGCCTGTTTGAATTCTGCAGGGACAGATGAGGAAGCTGCCGTACCAAGGTAGAGGAGAATTAGTCCGTATTTCCCCTGAATAGTGGCTTTGTAGGAGTCGGCACTTGACTCTTCGTATATAACGGAACTTTCCGAGTGAATACCTGCAGACTTGCGTGCGTGAATCATCTCCTTGATTTCGCTCTTGTAGGTGTACCAATGCGGATAGAACACACAGGGTATGCCCGGCATTGAGAGGATGAAGGCATTACACTGCATCATCAGTTCGCGGTTGGCGAGTGTGGTTCTTCCGTCGGAACTGTTACCTGCATCCGTGTTGTTGATGTCAGCACGGTTGAAGGTGTCGTGGTTATCCACAAAGGTGACGGCATATTTGCTGTAGCCTTTCCCGCGAAGTGTGGGAGTTGTCAGGTTGTTGTACTTGCCGACTGCTATACCTTCTTGGATGGCTTTGTGGAAAGTGGCGAAATCGAAGGTCAGTGTGTTCTTGCCTGCTTGATCAATGCGTTGTTTCAGTATAGATGCATCGCCGTTCCAGTATTCCATCACCGAGAAATAGGGCTTGGCGGCTGAGACATAGTCATTGACATGTGAGACATGGAAACCGCCGCAATAGTCAAAGCGGAATCCGTCATATTTCATTACGTTCTTGAGCCATTGCGTATAGGCACGACACATGTTCTGCACGTTGGTGTTCAGATGGTCCCAGTCACGGGCTGATTTGTAGTTAGCCGTATTGGGGTCTTGTCCGTCATCGGCATGCGAACCCAAGGTGCCTTTCCCTTGAGCCTCGTCATTACTGGTGATCCAAGTACTTACCGGCTGGAACTTGCCGTAGGTGCCAAAATCCTGTTCCAAGAAGTCCACCCACGTATTGTTATTTCCAGCGTGGTTAATGACTACGTCTGCCAGCACTTTGGTGTTTCCAGAGTGGAAGGCGGAGATGAGTTGTTTGAGTTCTATATCTCCACCCATTTTACAGTTCTGGTTGGAATACTGTTTGGGTAGGTATCCCATTTCATCGTTAGCGACGCAACTTGGCGGCAGCCAAACGATGTCGAAATAGGAGTTGATCTCGTCGGCTTGCGCTTTGAGCGTGTACCATTTGGAACTTCCGTAGGTGTAATCGCTTGCCGATTTCCAATAGAACGCCTGCAACATGACATCGGCACATTGTTCGGGCACGGCGGAAGCGTAGTCTGTTACAGGATAATCCGGTATGTTTTCATCCTCCGGATTTTCCGGTGTGGAGGTGCAATTCGTGCCGGTTTGTATGTACAGTTCATCGGCATTGTTCTTGATTTTGATATAGAAATCATAACAGCCTGCCGTTGCACATTCGTAACGGTTGTTTCGCAGGGTGAAGGCTGTGGTGGAACTGCTATTGAGTGGTTTTGTCCACGAAACCTTGTTGGTTAGGTCGTAGAGTTGGCAGTAGTCACCGGCATTCATGTATATATGGGTGAGGTATTGTTCGAAGCCTTCGAATTGCTTGACATACTCGCCCCTATATACATCTTTTCCGTTTACAATGATGCCGAATTGTGCTTTGGTAGCAAACGGCAAGATTGTCAGGAGAAATATGAATGCTAATCGTTTCATTTTATTGCTTTATGTTCAGGAACTTGCGTCCGTTTTGAATAACGACTCCGTTGTAAGAGGCATCTACTTCTTGTCCGAGGATGTTGTACATCGGTTCAGCGGGGTTGAGTACAGCAGAAGAGTTGTCTTCTTCGATTTCATCCACCGGATTGGTGCCGTCACAATCGGGACTGACAATTGCCTGACGGCAGTCAGGATTCCAGTAGTAACAAGTGTTGGCATCGAGGAAGATATCCTGTGTTTGTGCTTTTTTGACACCTTCGGTGAAGATGACATAGATTTCCTGCAAGTCATCTTTCATCTGGAAATAATACACGCTGTCGTTACCAATGGTTTGGAACGTGGTCCATGGAATACCCGGCCACTTAGAGTGTATGCCATCCAAAGCATAGGGTGTATCAATATTCTTACCCCCTTTCTTGATGCGGGTGAAGGCATAGAGATAGAGGCTGGACCACTCATGGGGTTTGAAGAACTTCACATTCAGCGGTCCTGACTGAGGGGGCTGATAGGTGAAGGTGTTGGCATATTCCTGCGTCTTGGTTTTGGTGGCAGCGTCATAGGCAAAGGCACGGACGATGGTGGTTTCCTTAACCACGAAGCTGACAGAGTCCATCTTCGGGTCGGCGCAATCGTTCGGATCGCTTCCATCGATGCTGTAATAAATGACAGCTCCAGGGCGTCCCACTATGTTCAGAGATACACGGATGCCTTCTTCCTTATCGTTGAAGGAGGAGGATTCCGGACTGATAACGAGGTCGAAATCCGGATTCAAGTCCACAACGGTCGTTATTTCTTTTTCGTACTTGCTTTCCGTTTCATGTCCTTCTTCCCACTCATAGTACACATGGTAATCCGCCATCAAATGGTTCGATTCCACATTGATACCGCCGCAGTCACGACCGGAATTGATACAGAAGTTGACAGAATCCATATCTGCATCGAACTCATAGGAATACCATCCTTCCGCATCCTGGTAGATACGCCGTCCGGGGAATGCGCCCATCAAGTTGGTAGAGGTGGCTTCTCCGTGTTCGTCCACTCCGGGAATCCAAGCGTAGAGGTAAACTTTTTCCCAGATGGCAGGTTTCTTAAAGTGTACCTGAATACCCTGTGCCAGCGGCTCACGATAGGTGTATGTATAGGTTTGCACTTTCGATTGAGCCGTTCCGCACACAGCCATCACTTTCAGCGTGGTGGTTTCTTTGAAAGTAAGAGGTCCGGTGTATTGTTCCGATTCGGTGGTAGGATCGGTGCCATCGGTGGTGTAATAGAGCGTAGCCTGACGACTTCCGCCTACCGCCTGCAAGGTGACAGTGATACCGTTTTCGAGGTCCTCGAAGGTGGTGCTTTGCGTAGCTATGATACCCGGAGCGACATCCCCTGTCGATTGCACCCAGATGGCATAGCCGTTTCCGCTTGCCATTTTGGTGTAGCCATTAAAGGTATTGTTCGCTTTGTTACCCAGGCAGAGGATGAGGTATCCGTTATGACCTTTTACAGTGCACTGATAGCCGTCTTTTTCCGCATATTCATCGGTAACAGGGCTTTCAGAATGTACTCCGGCCAGATGGCGCGCATTAATCATGGGTTTGATTTCCTCTTTGTATTTTGCCCAGTGGGGATAGAATACGCAAGGAATACCCGGCATAGAGAGCAGGAAGGCGTTTGCCTGTAAGAGGCGGTCTTTCAGTTCTGGCTTCATGGAGTTGCCGTTTCCGCCGAACTCCTGTCCATTGTCGCGCAAGAACCAGTCGTGGCTATCAATGAACGTAACGGCATATTTGGACATACCCGCACCCAGAAGTCCAGAGCCTTTGCATCGTCCGTAATCGAAAGCTGCAATGCCATCGAAGGCCTGATACTTGGTCTGGAAGTCCAGTGCCATGGTGTTCATCTGTGCATCGCGGATATTGCGGATGATGTTTTCATTGCCCGACCACATTTCCATGAAGGAGATATATGCTCCACCGGCACGGTTGTAGTCATTGATATGCGAAGCATGGAAACCTTTACAGTAGTCGTAACGGAAACCATCGTAGTGCATCACATTGATGAGCCATTTGGCATACGCGCGGCACATTTCGCGCACCTTCTCGGAGTCGTGTGCCAAATCGCGTGCAGCGGTATAGTTCTGCTCTCCGTCATATCCGTCATCGTACGGTCCGGAGGCAGAGCCCCAGCATTTACCCGCCAAGGTGTCCTGTTTGTTATATGGGTCGTTCATTTCATCATCGGTACAGATGTATGAACCGTCTATTTCGAAGCGTCCATATTCACCGAAATCCACCGGTGCGAAATCACACCAACTGGCCATAGCTTCCACGTGGTTGACAACCATATCCGCCACCACTTTTGTGCCGCTGTTGTGGAAAGATGCAATCAGTTTCTCCAGTTCAGCGCGGCTTCCCCAGTCCGAGTTCTGGTTGCTATACTGACGCGGGTGATAGCCTGTTCCGGAGGCATAGGCACTTGGCGGCAGCCAAACGAGGTCGAAATAGGCACCTATCTCTTCGGCACGCGTGAGCATGGAGCGCCAACGTGTATCCCCAAACTCGCTGGTCATAGTCTCTTCGTCATCCACCTTGTAACTATCCCAATAGAAGCCCTGCATCATGACATCGCCACATTCGGAGGGAACAGAAGAACCCGGTGCGGGAGTGGGTTCAGAGCCGTGTTTGTGGACATACACTTCGTCGTTCTGGTAGATGAATTTGATATAGAAATCATATTCCCCATCTTCGGTGACCAGATAACTGCTTTGGTCTTCCGTAAATTGGAACTGGTAGCTGGTTTCTGCGTATTTTTCTACGATCCACTGGGCTTTAGTGCAAACATCATAGAGTTTGATGGTTTGTCCGGCTTTGAGTGTGAGGTTCGAAATCATGTATTCGAGCCAGTTGGTTTGCGCGGTGTTTTGTGTACCTTCGATGAATTGTCCGTCCACGAGCAGTCCGTACGAAGGTGTGCAGACTTCTTGTGGTTTGTATGGTTCGCCTGTACCGCAGTTTTTACCCGGTCCGACATAGAGGATATCTGCTCCCCATTTGAGTTTGATGTAGCAGTCGAAGCAGCCGGAGACGGTACATTTGTAGGTGTCTCCTTCGAGGGAGAATCCTTCCACCGTGCTTGGGTCGAGGGGTTTGACCCAAATGGCATCCTGTGTGGCGTTGCAGAGTACGAACTTATCTCCGGCGGAGAACTGCACGTGTGCGACATACTGTTCGTAGTCTTCAAACTTTTCCGTGTGCTCGGCAGCGAAGAAAGTGTTGCCGTTGACCAGAATTCCGTAGTTTTGAGCCAGACAAAGAACGCTGCTCAAAGCAAAAAGAGTAATAAATGCTATTTTTTTCATTGCGTGTATTAAAAACATTAAAGCGCGCAAAGGTACTACAATTATTTGGAACGTGCAAATATTTTCATGTTTTTTTTATATAATCGGTGCATTTGTGCGATTTTTGGCGATTTTTGCCGTTCAATTTCACGCATAGTGTGCGTTTTTTCTGTCTTTATGGCAGGGTTGTGGCTGTTGGCACTTCCTCACGTTGGTGTTCTTATTCGTTTACGTGTCGTTGTCGTGTCGTTTACGTATTTAGCCTGAACTTTGTTCGGAAATTATTCGGTTTTTATTTTGAAAGATTACCGATATGACAGATGAAGAAAAAAAGAGGGGCGCGATTCCCATCGAGCCCTCTCCCAAAACTACTTATAACACAATTAAAAACTATTATGAAAAAACTACTTTCTCTTAACCGGCTCATGCAAAACCGGTTGGGTTAAAACCTTTCGGTTTTGATCGTATATCAACTATTGATTTTCAATAAGTTTGTACCCTTTTCCATGCATGACGAGGATAGAAGCCGTACTTCCCTCCAGGCCAAGAAAGTGCCGCAGATGATGAATATAGACCGACAAAGAGCGCGCCGAGAAGAAATCGTCTGTTTTCCAAATGCGTTTGAGGATAAGGCTGCGGTCCACCAACTTGTTCATATTCCGACAAAGGATGAGCAATAGTTCGGTTTCCCGCGCGGACAGTTTCTGTTCTCCGAGTGTTTGCCGTGCCGAATCGAACGTGACCCCTCCGACAGAAAACAGTGTTTCGGGATTATCCTCCGTTCTGCGCGCCAATCTCAACAGCGCTTTCATCTTGCGGAGAAGGATATCCATGACAAAGGGTTTCGCCACGTAATCATCAACGCCTGCCTCATATCCCGCCAAGACCTCTTCGCGTTCGGTACGTTCAGAAAGAAGGATAATCGGCATGTCGTAATCGCGCGAACGTAACTCTTTGGTCAGTTCCTCGCCCGACACATCCGGCATCTGCGATTCAAAAAGACAAAGATCGATGGCCTGTTGCGAGAGTCGTTCGATTGCGACATCGCTGTTAGCCGCTACGGCAACATCGTAACCCACACTTCGGAGGTAATCTCCCATCACACTGCTCAAATTCGCATCACTTTCGTAGATAAGCACTGTGGCTGACTTTTTCTCTGCAATCATACAAATGCGGTTAGGATGTTTCCTGAAAATAGTACCACAAATATCGTGCCAAACATGGACTAATTTGGAAAAAAGCGCATTATTTTCTAAAAATAGGGGTAAAAATTTGCATATATGGAATAGATTTAGTACCTTTGCGGCTTGATACATTAAAAAGCGATATGAAGATACTGGTTGTATTGACAGGCGGAACCATTTCGATGGTTCGCAATCCGAAGAGCGGTGCCCTGCATCCCGCTGATACAGAGACGTTCCGTGCGTTTGTGCCGGAACTATTCGCGCAAGACATCAAAGTAGATATGCTTCCATTCACGCCGCTGATTGATTCATCGGACATCAAGCCGGAGGACTGGAGCAAGATGGCTCATACCATTTATGAGCATTATGATCAGTATGACGGCTTCGTTATCCTTCACGGCACCGACACGATGGCCTATTCGGCAAGTGCGCTGAGTTTCATGCTGCACAACCTGAGCAAGCCGGTGGTGTTCACAGGCAGCCAGTTGCCGGTGGGTGTGCTGCGTTCGGATGCAAAAGAGAACTTGCTGACCGCTGTGGAGATAGCCGCAGCCGTGAACGAGAAAGGACGAAGTATGGTGCCGGAAGTATGCCTGTTCTTCAAAGAAAAACTCTACCGCGGCAACCGTTCGACCAAGAAAAACGCGGAGTACTTCGAGGCCTTCGAGAGTTTCAATTATCCGTGTCTTGCCAAGGCCGGTGTGCATATCGATTTCCGTGACTCCCTCATTCATCAGGCCGACAACCTGCCGCTGGAGATATGGGACAAACTGGATAGCAATATGGCGGTGCTGAAGATATTCCCCGGCATCACCCGTGCCGTGGTACATGCAGTACTCTCCACCCCCAATTTGAAAGGCGTGGTGCTGGAGACCTACGGTGCAGGCAACGCCCCGTCGTTCGAATGGCTGTACGAAGAACTGAAAGAAGCCGTTGACCGCGGCATCGCCATCGTGAACAAGACCCAATGCGAAACCGGCAGCGTAGAGATGGGACGCTATGAAGTGAGCATGAACCTGCTGAAAGCCGGCGTGCTGTCAGGCCGAGACATCACCACCGAAGCCCTGCTGACAAAGATGATGTATCTGTTCGGACGCTATGGCGATGACCTGAAGAAAATCAAACAGATGCTGCAAGTAAGCCTTGTGGGCGAAATGGATTGACCGAAAGAAACAATACAAAATAATCAATCAAAAACACCAACGATTATGCTTAACCTTGAACCCAAGGCCTTGTGGAAAAACTTCTACAGCCTTACCCAAATTCCCCGCCCATCGGGCAAGAAAGAAGAGATCTCGAAGTTCCTGGCCGATTACGGTCGCAGCCTCGGACTGGAGACAGTGGTTGACGAAATAGGCAACGTTATTATCCGCAAACCCGCCAGTGCCGGCATGGAGAACCACCCCGGTGTAATCCTGCAAGGACACATGGATATGGTGCCCCAGAAAAACAATGACACCCAATTCGACTTTGAGAAAGACCCCATACACGCTTATATTGAGGACAATAAAGAATGGGTGACTGCCGATGGTACGACCCTTGGTGCCGATAACGGCATAGGCGTTGCCACCGCTATGGCCATACTGGCCGACAAGAACGTGGTTCATCCTCCGTTGGAGGCATTCTTCACCGTGGATGAAGAGACCGGCATGTACGGCGCACACGCGCTGCAGGGCGGTGTACTGCAAGGCAAGATATTACTGAACCTTGACTCGGAGACAGAAGGCGAACTGTATATCGGCTGCGCCGGCGGTGTGGACACAACGGCACGGTTTGACTTTACGCCCGTAGAAGTGGAGGAAGGTGACATTGCACTGAAAATCAGCCTGAAAGGTCTGAAAGGAGGCCATTCAGGATGTGATATTCACTTGCAGCGTGCCAATGCTAACAAGCTTCTGTTCCGCTTCCTGAAAGTGGCTGTAGCCGACTACGAAGCACGCCTGGCCGAAGTGGAAGGCGGTTCGCTGCGTAACGCCATTCCGCGTGAAGCATCGGCTGTCATCACCATCCCCGCTGACGGCAAAGAAGAGATGCTGCAACTGGTGGATGAGTGGGAAGACCTGTTCATCAAAGAATATGACGGCATAGAAGATGATATCCATTTCACCGCTGAAGAAGTGGCATGTCCGAAGACCGAACTGCCCGAAGACGTGCAAGACTTCCTGATTCACGCCATCACCATCTGCCCGCATGGCGTATATCGCATGATACCCGAAATGCCGGATGTGGTGGAGACCAGTAACAACCTGAGTGCCATCAAGATGGAAGGCAATTCGGTGGTTGTGCTTTGCCTGACCCGTTCATCGGTAGAAAGCCGCAAAGAAGAACTGAAGCAAATGATTCAATCCACCTTCGCTGTGGCCGGTGCGGAAGTTGAGTTCTCCGGCGCATACCCCGGTTGGAAACCCAACCTGAACAGCCGCATTCTGGGCGTAATGAAAGATATCTACACCAAGAAATTCGGCAACGCTCCACGCATCGTGACCATCCACGCAGGTCTGGAATGCGGCATCATCGGACGTAACTATCCGGGTATGGACATGATTTCATTCGGTCCGACCATCGAACACCCCCACTCGCCCGATGAGCGCGTGAACATCGCCACCGTGCAGAAATACTACGATTTCCTGCTTGAGACCTTGAAGGCTCTATAAACAGGAATACATACCACACTACGGGACTGCTTCGGCAACGGAGCAGTCCTGCGTGCATAAAAAAGCCCAAAAAGTGAGCGTTTTTTTTGTTTTTGGCAGCGTGGTATAAAAAAAGATGCAAAGAATTTGCATATATGCAAAAAAAGTTGTATCTTTGCGGGCTGGTATCAAGTCGGCGTGTTTCCGGCTCCACAAACAGACAATAATCTTATAAAAACAAAATAGAAAACATGAAACAACTGATTGAATGCGTGCCCAACTTTTCGGAAGGACGCAACATGGATGTCATCAACCAAATCGTGGCAGAAATAAAAGCCACAGACGTGAACGGTGAGAACGTAAAAGTACTGGATGTAGACCCGGGTGAGGCCACCAACAGAACGGTCGTTACTTTCGTGGGAAGTCCGGATGTGGTAGTAGAAGCCGCGTTCAGGGGTGCCAGAAAAGCCGCTGAACTGATTGATATGCGTCACCACCACGGTGCCCATCCGCGTAGCGGTGCGACAGACGTGTGCCCGCTGATTCCCGTGGCAGGTATCACCTTGGAAGAATGCGCCACCCTTGCGCGCGGACTGGCCAAACGGATGTATGAAGAACTGGGTATTGCGTGCTACTGCTATGAAGCCGCTGCCTTTACGCCCGAACGCCAAAATCTCGCCGTATGCCGTGAAGGTGAGTACGAAGCTCTGCCGGAGAAAATGAGCGACCCGAAACGCAAACCCGATTTCGGTCCCGGTGAATTCAACGAGCGTGTAGCAACAGCCGGAGCGACCAATGTGGGTGCACGCAACTTCCTGATTGCCGTGAACTTCAACCTAAACACCACCTCCACCCGCCGTGCAATGGCTGTGGCGTTTGACGTACGCGAGAAAGGCCGCAAGGCTCGCGAAGGCGGCAAACTGACCGGCAAAGTGCTGCGCGATGCCAATGGCGAAGAGATATGGATACCCGGCACACTGAAAGGCTGCAAGGCCATCGGATGGTATATTGATGAATACGGCATTGCGCAAGTGAGCATGAATATCACGGATATCACTGCCACTCCGCTGCATATTGCTTTTGAGGAGGTTAGCCGCGCGGCCGCAGCAAGAGGGATGCGCGTGACCGGAGCAGAAATCGTTGGTCTGGTGCCCAAGTGCGCCCTGATTGATGCCGGCAAATACTACCTGGCACGCCAACAGCGCAGCCTCGGTATCACGGAAGAAGAAATCATCCGCATGGCTGTCAAATCGATGGGGCTGGACGAACTGAAACCGTTCAATCCGAAAGAGAAAGTGATAGAATACATGATTGTGGATGAAAAGGAACAGGCAGAAAAAGAGCACCTTATCCGCATGACCTGCAAAGGCTTTGCCATTGAGACTGCATCCGAATCGGCAGCCCCCGGTGGCGGTAGTATCTCCGCCTATATGGGCGCACTCGGTGCCGCACTTGGTACGATGGTGGCTAACCTGAGTGCCCACAAACGCGGCTGGGACGAACGTTGGGAAGAGTTCTCAAAAGTGGCCGAAGAGGGGCAGGAAGTAATGAACGAACTGCTGGCTTTGGTGGACGAAGATACGGCTGCGTTCAATAAGATTATGGATGTGTTTGCCATGCCTAAAGGCACTGAAGAGGAGAAGAAAGCCCGCGCGGAAGCCATGGAGGCCGCCACATTGTATGCGACACAAGTGCCTCTGCGCACCATGAAAGCCAGTATGCGCGCTTTCCCTGTGATTAAGGCAATGGCTGAAAAAGGCAATCCTGCTTCGGCATCGGATGCCGGTGTAGGCGCTCTTGCTGCACGTGCGGCCGTACGTGGCGCAGATATGAACGTCCGCATCAATGCCGCAGGCCTGAAGAACCGCGAGACTGCCGAACGCCTGATAGCAGAGGCGGCTGCAATGGTGAAAGAGGCCGAACAGCGTGAAGCAGAGATACTGAGTTTTGTCAACGCCAATATCAATAAGTAATACCTTACCGGCATAATGACTCCTGCTGACAGACAAGCATTATTCCTTCTCTATGATGCACCCGACTGCACCGCACAGGTGCAAGTCGTGGTGCGCAACGAGACCATCTGGATGACGCAGAAAGCAATGGCGACATTGTTTGATTGTTCTTCGGATAATATAAGTTTGCATCTCCGTAATATCTATGAAAGCGAGGAATTAAGTTTCGCGGCAACTGCCGAGAAAATCTCGATAGTTCAACAAGAAGGTACTCGTCAAGTTAAGCGTGTGACCCAATTCTATAACCTTGATGCGATTATCTCTGTCGGTTACCGTGTTAACTCCACGCGCGCGACGCGTTTCCGCCAATGGGCGACTAAGATTCTGAATGAATACATCCGCAAGGGCTTTGTATTGGACGATGAGCGCCTCAAGCAAGGAAAGGCCGTCTTTGGACAGGATTATTTCCGTGAACTCTTGGAGCGCGTACGCTCTATCCGTGCAAGCGAACGCCGAATATGGCAGCAGATTACAGATATCTATGCGGAGTGCAGTATTGACTACGACCCGAAAGCGCTTACCACGCGCGAGTTCTATGCCATGGTACAAAACCGCTTTCATTATGCCATTACCGGGCAAACGGCGGCAGAGATTATCTACACACACGCCGACCACACCCAAGAGCACATGGGACTGAAGACATGGAAGAACTCGCCTAACGGACGTGTCTTGAAATCGGATGTCACCATTGCCAAGAATTATCTGGATGAGAAGCAGATTCGTCAATTGGAGCGCACCGTTACCGGCTATTTCGATTATATTGAAGACCTCATTGAGCGAGAAAACACCTTTAATATGGAGCAGTTTGCAGCGAGCGTGAATGAGTTTCTTTCGTTCCGACGCTACAATATTCTGCCTGATAAAGGCAGTATCTCCAAAGCGCAAGCCGACACGAAAGCCGAATCCGAGTATGACATCTTCAACCGCACGCAACCCATCGCTTCAGATTTTGACGAAGCGGTAAAACGAATGATTGAACAAGAAAAGGAACTATAACAGCACTTTATTTATCATCTTCACCAGAGGAGAATTGGATAAATCCCTGGTATGTGCAAAAATTGCAACACCAAGAAATATCAGAAAACATCAAGGATAGAGAATGAAGGGGATAAAATTATTGGAGATACGCAAATATTTAGGTATAGACAGATGAGAAGGAAATACTATACACAAGAGGAATTAAACAAACAGAAGTTTGAAAGAGAATGGATGCTTTCACAAGGATGGAAACCATTTATTCTGCGGTATCCTTCTGTTGCCTCATGTACAATTACATATGATGAGGATGTTATATTAGCTCAACATTACCATGAACATAAAGTATGGGAAGTACCTATTTTAACAGCATCTTCTAGAATAACGATAGAATGTCTAAATCCTGATTGTAGTAGTGGATACTTTGATTTGTCTATGGTAATTATGCAGATGGTAAAGAATAAAGAGACATTACAATCAGGAAAAATGGTATGCGATGGATATCAAGATGCCGAAAGGTGTGGACAATATCATTGCATGTGTGAATTAGAATATACAGTAGAAATCCAATATAACGAAGAAATTTAGAACTGTCATGAAGAAGATATTATTAACATTACTGGTTGTCGCATGTACGACTCTTTCTGCTCAGGTTACCATTACTATGGAGCAAGAAGCGGGAGTGTACAAAGTTCCTTGTGTTGTTAATGGAGCCAAGATGAAATTCATTTTCGATACAGGTGCTGCTACCGTGTGTCTTTCAGAATCTATGGCCGAATACTTATTGGATAATGATTATCTTTCAAAAGAAGATTTTGTAGGTATTGGTACATCTATGGTAGCAGATGGTCGTAAGGTAAATAACGTACAAGTCATACTCAAAGATATAGAGATAGGAGGTTTACATCTCAAAAATGTTGAAGCATCTGTAGTAGAAGGACAACGCGCTCCACTTTTATTAGGACAAACTGCAATTCAAAAGTTAGGAAGAGTGTCAATCGAGAGGAATCTTCTAATAATAGAGAGAGGAAGAGAAGAAATTTGTTATCCTGACATTGAAGGATTTTCGGGAACTTTTAGTCAACTTAAAATACTTGCATCAAAAGAAATAGACAGCGACACCTACCATTATACTACTCTGCTGGCAGATTGTTATTATTTTGGAAACTGTGTAGATGTTGATAAAAAAGAGGCTATTAGATGGTTTAAAATTGGAGCCAAGAAAGGAGATGCATATGCTCAAACTGCTTTGGGTAACATGTACTTGGATGGTGATGGTTGTACTCAGGATTACTCAGAATGTGTTTATTGGTATGAACAAGCAGCAGAAAGAGAAAGTATTATAGCTATGTGCAATTTAGGATATTGTTATCTTAATGGATATGGAGTTAAGAAAAATAGGTATTCTGCCTTTTATTGGTATAGTCAAGCAGATAAAGATGGTAAACTGGAAGCTGCATCTAAAAGTATAGCAATGCTACTTAATGATTTTGAAATTTATGCGAAAACAGATGAATATGCGGCATATCAGTTAGGCATGTATTATTATCTATGGGGGAGGAAACATAATCTTCAAGAAGCAATAAAATGGTTAAGGAAAAGTGTTGCTTTGGACGGAGTGGATGCTCTATCTCCATTAGGAAGAATATATAAGGAGATAGGAGATGAGCAACAAGCGTATTATTATTTTATGCGAGGAGTGGAGAAACAACAAACAGAATCTATGAATGCGTTAGCATATGCGTATGCAAATGGTACTTTAGGGCTAAAGCAAAATCAAGACGCAGCCATGCGAATGATAGAAATGGCGATATCCGTAGAACCAGAAGAAGCAAATTGGTATGATTCAAAAGGAGAAATATACTATATCTTTAAGAACTACCAAAAAGCAAAAGAAATGTGGTTAAAAGTAAAATCTATTAATCCAGATTTTTATACTAAGTACGATACAGAACTCAATAAATATATCAATAAACAACTTAATAAATAAAACATCTACTTCGTACATACAGCAAATGCAACGACTATATATAATTGGTAATGGATTTGATATCTTTCATGGATTACCATGTAGATATACAGATTTTAGAATGTGGCTACAACAAAAGCAACCACAAACATTTACTTTGTTAAATGATATATATAGTCCAGATGGAGAATGGTGGAAAGACTTTGAAGTAAATCTTGGAAATCTTGACATACTTAAATTAAGACAACAATGTCATACGAAATATACAGGACAACAATGGGAAGAGTATTATTCTCACACAGCTGATATTCCTATCTCTGTGAGAGGGCTTCATGACGCTCCAGAATATAACTCTGGAGAAAAATTAAAACAACTATACACAGAGATTGACGATGCTTTAAAACAGTGGATAGACGAGATTGAGAAAGCGTATATATGTAAAAGGAAGTTGTATTTAAATCCAGATTCATTCTATATTAGTTTTAATTACACTAGTCTTTTAGAGGATGTCTATAATATTCCACCGACCAATGTTTTGTATATACATGGAAATAGTAAGCGTGCAGAAAAATTGATTTGGGGACACAATAAATCTGCTGGCGAAATAGAATATCAATATCAAAATAAAGGAGAGCTGCTTCCAGATGACCAAGACATGCAGCAAATATTATTAGAATATGAATCAAGAGAAAAGAATCCTTATGAATATATTCATGCGAACGATTATTTTTTAAGTTCAAGACCTTTAGCGGATTGTGTTATAGTACTTGGTCTTTCATTTTCTCCAGTGGATGAATACTACTTTAATGGATCTTATAGTCTGGTAAAACATATTTCTCCAGATGCACAATGGTTTATAAGTTGGTACTCAGAACAAGACAAAAGGAATATTGAGCAATTAATGGAAAGAGCATTTTTAGGAAAACCATTGCCTAAATATAATTTCATTCAAATTTCTGAATTACAAAAATAAAGATACAAACCCATAAAAGCAAAGAAGCTAAAAAACGGCAATAGAGACAAGACATGAAACCGGAATTTATACATAGAGATGGGATGATAGCCAATACAGATTATGTGCACTGGTTGTCTGATCTCAAACAACGCTACCGTCAGAGCCAAATTAAAGCGGTAGTGCGCATCAATCAGTCCATGCTTGAGTTCTATTGGAGCTTGGGTCAAGACATCGTTGCCCTTAAAGCAGAAAGCCAATGGGGAAGCGGAGTGTTGCAACAACTGAGCATTGATTTGCAGCAGATGTTCCCACAAGAGAAGGGCTTCTCGTATACCAACATTCGATATGTGAAACAGTGGTATTCGTTTTACTATGAGCAAGTTGCAATTTGCCAACAAGTTGTTGGCGAATTAAACGATTCAAATTGCCAACAGCCTGTTGGCGAATTTTGGCATCAGACTGGTGCCAAATTAGATGGCTCAAAATGGCAGCAACTTGTTGCCAAATCTGAAACGCCTGATTTCCACCGAGTTGGTGGCGAATTGGAAATGCCTACTGATTTCGCATTAGTTCCTTGGGGACATCATATACAAATCATCTCAAAATCCAATTCGCTTGATGAAGCTCTATTCTATATCAATCAGACGATTGCTGGGAACTGGAGCCGCAGCCGTCTGGAAGATGAGATAAAAAGCGGTTTATACAAACGGCAAGGAAAAGCTATAACAAACTTCTCCAATACACTTGCACTGCCGGAACAACAGTTGGCGCAGGAAATACTCAAAGACCCGCTTGATTTCAATTTCCTGCATCTCAAGAAAGGCTACGATGAGCATGTATTGGAAGAGGCTTTAGTGACAAACATTACCAATTTCCTGCTTGAACTCGGTAAAGGGTTTTCGTATGTTGGCAGACAAATGGAGTTGCAGATGCCAGGGGGACAGACTTTCTTCCCTGACTTGATTTTTTACCATATTCCGCAACACCGATATGTGGTTGTCGAACTGAAAGCAGTTAAGTATATTCCTGAGTTTGCAGGCAAGTTGAATTTCTACGTAACAGCCGTAGATGAGTTGATGCGCGGAGAACATGACAACCCGACAGTAGGCTTAGTTATATGTAAATCCTCAGACAAGACAGTGGTTGAATGGTCGCTTAAGGACATTCAGAAACCGCTTGGTGTGGCTACTTATCAATTAGAGGAAGTGGTTGAACGTACAGTAAAAGAGATTGAAAACAGGAAATAGGCAATGAAAGCAAAGTGGGTGAATATAGTGGGTGAAATGCGGGGAAATGTTGACAAGAGGCACTATGCACGGAGGATACCAGGGAATGATGAATGGGCGGCAGTGTGCAGTAAGCCGGAATTGAGCAAGAAAACAAAGAAAGGAAAAGCAGAACATCCGACAGCAAGACGGTTTGCAGAACTGATGGCAGAAACGAAAGCCATTCTGCATAATCCGGAAAGAAAAGCGGAATGGCAGGCACGATATGACGAGGCCGTGCGGAAAGCGAGAAAGTATAACAAGCCCATACAAGGCAGGTTGTACGATTATATAAAGCATGAGTTGAGTGAGGAGAGGAAAGGAAGTGAAGGAGTTGAGGAGTGAAAGAAGATGGATTGGGGCGATATGCCGCTGATATCATGGTGATGTCATAGTGAGCAACCGATGAGCACCCGTTCAGCAACCGATGAGCATCCGATGAGAGTGGCTGGAAAATAGGTGGACAACAGGAAGAAGAAAAGAACAAAAACAGACTAAAAACAGACTAAAAACAGACTAAACATAAATCGATTATACATCATGAACACATTCCAACAAGAGATTCTGGCGGGGATTCCCGCAGAACTGCCGGAGGTCAAACCCTACGACACGACCATTAACCATGCACCCAAACGCAAGGACATCCTGACGGAAGAAGAAAAAGTGCTGGCGCTGAAAAACGCCCTGCGCTATTTCCCGCAAAAGCATCACAAAGTGCTTGCCAAAGAGTTTGCAGAAGAGTTGCGTCTCTACGGACGTATCTACATGTACCGGTTCCGTCCGAGTTATGAAATGTACGCGCGTCCGATTGACGAGTATCCCGCAAAATCCAAGCAGGCGGCAGCTATCATGGCTATGATACAGAACAATCTGGATCCCCGCGTGGCACAACATCCGCACGAACTGATTATATACGGCGGCAATGGTGCCATCTTCCAGAACTGGGCGCAATACCGACTGACCATGCAATATCTCGCCACCATGACTGACGAGCAGACATTGTCCATGTACTCCGGTCATCCGATGGGGCTCTTCCCAAGCCATAAAGATGCACCGAGAGTGGTGGTGACCAACGGAATGGTTATCCCCAACTACTCGAAGCCTGACCATTGGGAAAAGTTCAACGCACTGGGCGTTTCGCAATACGGACAAATGACGGCAGGAAGTTACATGTACATCGGTCCGCAAGGAATCGTACACGGCACAACTATCACTGTGATGAATGCCGCACGCAAACAACTGCGCAAGAAAGGTCTGACCGGCACGGCCGAAGAACGCAAAGGTATGCTGTTCGTCACAGCCGGTTTAGGCGGTATGTCAGGCGCACAACCCAAGGCGGGTAACATCGCCGGCGTAGTGAGCGTGACCGCAGAAATCAATCCTCTTGCTGCACGCAAACGCTATGAGCAAGGCTGGGTGGACGAACTGCATGAAGACTTGACCGAACTGATGGCACGCATCCGCAAAGCCCAAGCCGGCAAAGAAGTGGTGTCACTGGCATACGTTGGCAATGTGGTGGATTTGTGGGAACGTCTGGCAGATGAGAACTATCCTGTTGACTTGGGTTCAGACCAGACATCGTTGCATAACCCCTGGGCAGGCGGTTACTATCCCGTCGGTTACAGTCTGGAAGAAAGCAAACGCATGATGGCGGAAGAGCCCGAACGCTTCAAAGAATCCGTACAGGCATCGTTGCGGCGCCATGTGGCAGCCATCAACCGTCTGCACGCAAACGGTATGTATTTCTTCGACTACGGAAACGCATTCCTGTTGGAGAGTTCGCGCGCGGGCGCAGACGTAATGAAAAAGGACGGTACTTTCCGTTATCCTTCTTACGTGCAAGATATTATGGGTCCGATGTTCTTTGACTACGGCTTCGGCCCGTTCCGTTGGGTTTGCATGAGCGAAAAGCCCGAAGACCTTGCCAAGAGTGATGCATTGGCAGTGAAAGTGCTGAGCGAAATCGTGAAAGATGCACCCGCAGAGATACAAGGACAGATGGATGACAATATCCGTTGGATAGAAGAAGCAGGCCGCAATCATTTGGTAGTAGGTTCGCAGGCGCGCATCCTGTATGCCGATTGCGAAGGGCGCACCAAGATAGCCCTCGCGTTCAACGAAGCCATCCGCAAAGGCGAAATAAGCGCACCCATCGTGTTAGGCCGTGACCATCATGACGTAAGCGGCACTGATTCACCGTTCCGCGAGACCAGTAATATCTACGACGGCTCGCAGTTCACTGCCGATATGGCAATACAGAATGTCATCGGCGACGGCTTCCGTGGTGCTACATGGGTAAGTATCCATAACGGCGGCGGTGTCGGATGGGGCGAAGTCATCAACGGCGGATTTGGTATGGTAATCGACGGAAGTGATGATTCGGCACGACACATTCAAAACATGCTGTTCTGGGATGTGAACAACGGTATCGCCCGTCGTAGTTGGGCGCGCAACGAAGGTGCCAATCACGCCATCTTGAGAGAGATGGAACGTGCAACAGGTCTGCGCGTGACAATGCCCAATACGGCCGATGAGGAAACCATACGGGAAGCACTCAAAAACTAAACACAGGAAACCCTTTATTGCAAACAAACCATGAATAAGCACATTATTAGCGATAAGCATCTGACCATTGACAGGGTCAAAGAAATTATTGATAACCACATGCAACTGGAACTGGGCAAAGAAGCCATCGCGGCGATTGAGAAATGCCGCAAGTTCCTGGATAGCAAGATGGAAGATATCGGCCGTCCCGTTTACGGTGTGACCACCGGATTCGGAAGTCTGTGCAACATCACCATTCCCGCAGAAGACCTCAGCCAATTGCAGCACAATCTGGTTATGTCTCATGCCTGCGGTATGGGCGAAGAAGTGCGTCCGGAGATAGTTAAACTGATGCTGCTATTGAAAGCGCAGTCGTTGAGTTACGGCCATTCGGGCTCGCAAGTGGCTACTGTGCAACGCCTGGTGGATATGTTCAATATGGATATCCTTCCTGTCGTTTACCAACAGGGTTCACTGGGTGCCAGCGGAGACTTGGCTCCCTTGGCACATCTCAGTCTGCCGATTATCGGTATGGGCGAAGTGCTTTATAAAGGCGAACGCCGTCAGGCTGCAGATGTCTGGAAAGAACTGGGATGGCAACCCATACGCCTGCAATCGAAAGAAGGTCTGGCACTGCTCAATGGTACGCAGTTCATGAGCGCAAACGCTGTTTGGTCCGTCCTGCAAGCAGAACGGCTGAGCAAATGGGCGGATATGATCGGCGCCATCTCACTGGAAGCCTTTGACGGTCGTATCGAACCGTTCTATCCGCATAGCCACAACCTGCGCTGCCAACCCGGACAGATGGTTACCGCCAATCGTTTCCGTGAACTGCTGGAGGGCAGTGAACTGATTGCACGCCCGAAAGTACACGTGCAAGACCCCTACTCTTTCCGTTGCATTCCGCAGGTACATGGAGCCGTAAAGGATACCTTGGCATACGTAAAGAGTGTGATTGAGAACGAAATCAATTCCGCTACCGACAACCCGAACGTATTCCCCGATGAAGATATGATTATCTCGGCAGGAAACTTCCACGGCGAACCGATTGCCATACCGATGGATATGCTGGCTATCGCCATGAACGAACTGGCAAGTATCTCCGAGAGACGTATCTACAAACTCATCTCCGGACAGCGTGACCTGCCTTCGTTCCTTGTGGCAAAGCCCGGTCTGAACAGCGGATTCATGATTCCTCAATACACGGCTGCCAGCATCGTCAGCCAGTCGAAAGGCCTGTGCTGGCCTGCCTCGTGCGACAGTATCCCATCCAGTCAGGGACAGGAAGACCATGTGTCAATGGGAGCAAACGCTGCCACCAAACTGGTGAGACTGGTGGAAAACACCGAGAGTGTGTTAGGTATCGAACTGTTCAATGCCGCACAGGCATTGGAATTCAGAAGACCGGCCAAAAGTTCTAAACATATAGAGAAGATTGTCAGCGAGTATCGCAAAGTGGTTCCCTTCATTGATGTGGACCGCTATATGCATCCGCTGATGGTGGCAAGTAAAGAATTTATCAGACGTGAAGACTTGTATTAAAAACATACGTGAACTGGTCGGCATTGTGCCACAGGGCGTTTTGCGCAAACAAGGCGCAGAGATGAACGAGACAGGCACACTGGCTGACGCGTGGCTGCTGATAGACGGTGACCGCATTGCCGGATTTGGCACAATGGACACCCTGCCGGCAGCGGATAGATACCTTGATGCAGAAGGCGGACTGGTGCTACCCTCTTTCTGCGACTCGCATACACATATCGTCTATGCCGGTTCGCGGGAAGGTGAGTTCCTGGACAAAATCAACGGTCTTTCCTACGAAGAGATTGCACGCCGCGGCGGAGGTATCCTCAATTCTGCCGACCGTCTGCATGAGACCGATGAAGACGAACTCTATCGCCAGTCGATGGAGCGCGTGCAAGAGATGATTGCAAAAGGAACAGGAGCATTGGAAATCAAAAGCGGCTATGGCCTGCGAACCGAAGATGAACTGAAGATGTTGCGTGTCATCAAGCGTATTCGTGAGAACGTACCTGCTCTCGTGCGGGCAACATTCCTGGGCGCTCATGCTATCGGGCGCGGATATGGTCACGAAGAATATGTCCGTCTCGTTTGTGAGGAAATGCTGCCTGCCGTTGCGCAACAGGGATTGGCGGATTTCGTGGATGTGTTCTGCGACGAAGGCTTTTTCACCGTAGAAGATACCGACCGTATTCTTACGGCGGGTGAACACTACGGGTTACGGCCCAAGATTCATGCCAATGAATTGGCGGTCAGTGGCGGTGTGCAAATCGGTGTGAAGCACCACGCACTGAGTGTGGACCATTTGGAAAAGACCACCGATGCGGAGATTGATGCCTTGCAGGGCAGTGTCACTATGTCTACCATGTTACCGGGTTCATCGTTCTTCCTCGGACTGCCGTACGGACGGGCGAAAGACTTCATACAAGCAGGATTGGGCGTGGCTCTTGCCAGCGACTACAATCCGGGAAGCAGCCCCAGCGGCGATATGCGCTTTGTGATGGCAATGGGCTGTATTCGTATGCGCCTGACCGCCGTGCAGGCACTGAATGCCGTCACCTTGAACTCCGCTTACGCGATGGGAGTAAGTGACGAAGTCGGCTCTATCACGGTCGGGAAACGCGCCAATCTTATCGTAACGCGACCCCTGCAGTCGCTAACAATGATTCCTTATATGTACCAAACACCTTTTATCCGGCATCACATCTTGTCGGGTAAAGAGATAAACGCATAATGATATGACATTTGACGGAAAAAAACTGGCAGAACAGACCAAAGCCCTTCTCCGCGAACGGATGGAGCAGTATAAAACGCAATACGGCCGAGTGCCGTGCCTGAGTGTATTGCTGGTTGGCGATGATTACGGCAGTCAACGCTATGTGGCTTCTTGCGAGAAACAAACGGCTGAAGTGGGAATGGCTTGTCGGGTCATCCGGATGGACGGACAAAGCACGGAAACGGAAGTGCTGGAACAACTGGACCGCCTGAACCGCGATACCAACGTGGACGGCATACTTGTACAAATGCCCTTGCCAAAACAGGTACGGACCGAAAAAGTGGTGGATGCCATTTCGCCGGAGAAGGATGTGGATTGTGTCACAGACACCAATGTTGCCAATCTCTGGAAACAGAAGCGGAACGACTACACCCGTTTCCCTGTGCCTTGCACACCTCGTAGCGCCATGCGCATACTGGAAGCGGCAGGCATTCCGTTGGACGGTGCAAAAGCCGTCGTTGTCGGACGCAGCAATATCGTCGGACTGCCTGTCAGCAAACTGCTGATGAACGAGAATGCCACGGTCACTGTCGCACATAGCCACACAAAGAATCTGCCTGACCTGTTGCGCAGTGCGGATGTCATTGTCGCTGCACTGGGAAAGGCATACTTTATCACGGCCGATATGGTGAGCGAAGGGGCTGTCATCGTGGATGTAGGCATCAATTCCGACCCGCAAACAGGCAAGATGTGCGGCGATGTGGATTTTGCCAATGTAGCACCCAAATGCCGGATGATTACGCCTGTTCCGGGAGGCGTGGGACCATTGACCATCTGTTCTCTGATGGAGAATGTGGAAGGTTGTTTCCTGCGCGCACAAACAAGATAATTTTCAAACAATATGTTACCTATAGAATTCATCGAGAGGATGCACCAACAGTTAGGCTCGGAAGCCGAGTTGCTGTTTCGTGCGTTGGAAACGGAGCCCGTCACCAGCATCCGGCTGAACGACAAACTGGATACGCTCTCTTTTGCCTGTGACATTGACGAAGTGCCATGGCATATCGACGGATACTACCTCAGCGAACGTCCTCAGTTCACCCTTGACCCGCTGTTTCACGCCGGAGCATACTATGTGCAGGAGGCCAGTTCAATGTTCCTGCAACAGGTCATCGACCAATATCTGCCTGCCGAAAGCATTGTGCTGGATATGTGTGCCGCACCGGGCGGCAAATCTACGCTCTTGAGCCAGCATCTTGGGAAAGAAGGGCTTCTTGTCAGCAATGAGGTGGACCGCCAACGTGTGTTCATCTTGAGTGAGAACATCCAGAAATGGGGCAACGGAAACACCATCGTTACCCACAATCGGGCGGAAACATTCGGCACCAAGTGCCGCAATCTGTTTGATTGTGTTTTGGTGGATGCTCCTTGTTCGGGCGAAGGCATGTTCCGAAAAGACATGCAGGCACGGGAAGAATGGAGCGTGAAGAATGTCCAACTCTGCGCCGAACGGCAACGCGCCATCCTTATGGATCTCTGGGACAGTCTCAAACCCGGCGGACTGCTGATTTACAGCACCTGCACCTTTAATCACGAAGAGAATGAAGACAATGTCCTTTGGATTACCGACTGTCTGGGAGCGGAAATACTGCCGGTGGACTATGAACCCGATTGGGGAATCGTGGAAGGCTATCCGGGCTATCATTTCTTCCCGCATCGGACCAAAGGAGAAGGGCTTTATATATGTGCACTCCGCAAAAATGACGAAAGTTTTGTGCCCTTCTCGCCCAAAGTCAAAGGAACGGTCAAAACGATGCCTGTGGAGTTTGAAAAAGAGATTTCCTCTTGGCTGCAGAATCCCGATGATTGGGCGATACGGCAAAGCGACCGTTTCACCACCGCCTACCCTGCCCGCTATAAGGATCTCATCGACTATCTTTCCACGTTCCTCACCTGTATTTGCACAGGATTCGGCGTGTCCGAGAAACGGGGAAAAGGTGCGGCTCCGCAACACAGCCTCAGTATGGCGAAAGCCCTGCGCAAAGATGCCTTCCCGAATATCCCAGTCAATCTGGAGCAGGCCTTGTGTTTCCTACGCACAGAAGCGTTGCCACTCACCGAGCACCTCGGACTTGGACACCACCTTCTGACCTACGAAGATGTGCCGCTCGGCTTCGTCAAGAACGTAGGGAACCGCCTCAACAATACCTATCCGAACGAGTGGAGAATACGCAAACTTTGATGGGTAATCACAATCACTCTATTATTAACCTTTTAATCTTTTATAATTATGGAAACAAAAAGTTGTAAACAGTATCGCGAAATGGCTTGGGAGACACTGTCACCCCATTGGAACGCAGTCGCTTTCACCATGTTTATCATTTGCATCATTGCTTATGTCGGTGGAGGTGTCAGCATGATTGGTACTTTCCTGGGGCTGGATGTGCTGTCTATGTCCGGTTCGGGACTTTCTATGGTAATCAGCATATTGCTGGTAGCACCCATGTCCTACGGGTTCTCTATGCTATTGCTTGATTATGTTCGCCGTAAGGAACAAAGCGAAGGAGCGGTTCTTGCCTCTTGGCAGAATGCAATTGAGAACTATAGCAACATCGTAGTCACCTATGTGCTTTATGTGCTCATTCTTGCGTTGATTGCAATACCGACTTTGTTGATCGGCTCTTTTATTCTCAGTTTGGCGTATGCTATGGCTCCGTTCGTCCTGAAGGATCATCCTGACTATTCGGCACGTGAAGCATTGCGCGCCAGCCGTCACATGATGCGCGGACACAAATGGGAATTATGCGTACTCACACTCAGCTTCATCGGATGGTTCTTACTATGTCTTATCACCTTTGGTATCGCTTTCCTCTGGGTAGGTCCTTATATGACCACCGCTTATGCACATTTCTACGAGGACATCAAACCTCAGGAGCAGGAGGAAGTAGTGGAGGCAGAGACTGTCTGACACCTATCGGATAGACATCTGACAAACGGATGATGAGGGCACAGCGAAACGGCTGTGCCTTCTCTCTTTTTTTTGCCTGTTATTCTCACTCTCTCAACACAGGATTAACACAGGATAGCCGATACATAACCGACTCATCACCGACAGATGACCATAGGGATAGCATACCCTTACCATAGGGTTAGCAATAGTTCCACCTATATAGTCCGAGTTCATCATAGTCCTTCCTATTTTCTCAATAATTTTCGAAAAAAATCAAATTCATTTGCATTTTTTGCCTGTTTTATTTGCACACATCAAAAAAAAGTAGTACTTTTGAGGTCGGAAATGAGTTTTGTGGGCAACGTGTATGCCGGAAAGCAAGCTCTTTCTATGGAATCTATCTGCGCCGAAATAGTCTCTTGCTTCGGCAATAGGCTATGGGTTAGAGGGATTCATTACATATTGAAAAGGCGTTTATTGAACGCTTTGTTATTGACGCACAAAAGCCTCGAACACTTTTGCAAATTCCAAAGTCGAAACAAAGTAGCAATAGATGCCTACGGGTGTGACAATTGTACCTGTCCTGCTATTGTGGCAGGTGGTTCGTCATATCGGCGTAGGTTTCATTATTGTTGATTTGACTTTGGGGACAGTTCGAGGGTCCTTGTGCGTAGATGAGCAATAGCGAAGTCTGCGCTTTTTGTATATATATACATGACAATCACAATCTAATATAGAGGAGTGGACCGAAAATCCGATAAAAGAGTAGGCAAAAAAAATGTATTGATCATATGGAATCTAATTACTTTGAAAAAATCCAAAAGCGTTTTGAAGAACTTACAAAAAAAGCAGCCGCTTTGGAATTAGGTGGAAGATTTTGGCTTTCTCTGAAGAGAGAATTGCCGAATGTGCCTGAAGACACGTATTGTACGGATAAATTTATGGTCCGGTTCAATGAAAGCATATACAAAGGCGTGTCTATTAAATCCATAGAATACCGTCGTTACAATGAAGATACCGGTAAATGGTCTGATTGGCAGACAAGGGACTTTGAATATTCAGACTTCATGGAAGATGTAGTTTTCCAAGGGAAAGAGATTTACATTTTAAACATGGAAAATAATGAGAAGAGTTATGATTACAGGCACATAACTTTGTATGCTCCGGAATTGCTGAAAAAGACATATGTCTCTAAAAGTGACGAATCCAAGCAAATAAAAATTTTTCCATGGGTTTATATAGATGTTGAGATTGGCACGGCGGATGATGGCTTTGTTTATCCAACCACACCTGTAGAAGCTCGTATTTGTTCATGGCACAAGACATCTGGTGATTACGAAGAAGCCAGACGTCGTTTCGCTGAGCAATTGGTTGATGGTTATCACGAGGTATATCATATAGATCGAGGAGATGCTGATTCTCATCCGAAAATTGTAAAAGAAGTCGAGGACTTACTGGATGACGGACAATTGCCTATTAAAATGCTAAATGCCAAAATTTATGGAAATTATGATTATGTAATGTTCACACCTCAACAAGGTTTGGCATTTGCGGATGAACGCTTGCCAATTATTGAGAAAAAATACCGCGAAATCATGCCAGAATGGAAAAAACTGAAAGCCATTGTTGAAATGTCGGACGAAGAAAAGGCTCAGTACTTGGCTGAAGAGAAGAAGAAAGAACAAGAGGATAAGAAGAAGAAAGCAGCAGAACGTGCGGAGAAGAAAAGAATTCAGGAAGAAGAAGACAAAAAGAAAAGTCGAATTAACTACATTGGTTTGGCAGTGTTCTTCATTACACTCGGACTATGCTATATACCAACTGAATTTGTTGAATCAAATTTCATAAATGTACTAATAGATGCTGCTATAATAACAATTGTCGTAGTTTGTTGGAAAGCGGTAAAAAAACAATTGAAGAAAAAATGGGGGATGAAAGAATCCGAATAGAGATTTGATAATTGATAAATAACCTTAAAATTATATTATTATGGCTAACAGTATTTGTAAACGGTGCAAATTTTATGACCGCTGTGATGAGGATAATCTTATGCGCAGTTATGTGACTTCTGCAGACAAAGATGGCTGCCCGCATTATGGTATGCTAAGTGCTTTTGATGATGTTGAAGAAAAACAGAATCAAATGTGGGCGGAGCAAGCAGAGAAGGAGAAACAAAGACGTCAAGAAAGATTCAAAGAAAGAATAGGTAGGGAATTAGATAAGGTCAATAGAGCTATTGATTATATTGACGAATATCTTGACAAACTTGCTGTGCAACAAGGAATTTCAAAATTCCCGACAGACAATATGCATCCTATGATGTATGGCGTTGGATATATGACGTGGGAGCAAATACGTTCTCAAATAGAGCCATTTGATTCGGATGCAATCGTTAATTATAATGATTTCATTGAGCGAAATGAAGATCTTGACCACGGTTATAAAAAGAGAGATCCACGCGAGCCCTATAATCTCTGTATAAAAAAAATAGACGAGATTCTCAAGGCATATCGCGATTATGGGTTAACAGGTCCCGGTGCTCAAAGAGAAGAAATCCATAAGCAAGCAGTAGAATGGAAACAGTTCATTGATAAAAAAGCTGCAGAAGAGAAAGCAAAAAAAGAGGAAGAAGAACGGCAAAGACGGGAAAAAGAAGAAGAGGAACGTAAACGCAAAGCAGAAGAAAGAGCACGCAAAGCAGGGCAAGAACGCCAAAAAGAACAAAAACGTCAAGAACTTCGCGAAATTCATAAGCAGAAAAACAAGAAATTCTGGATAATTTGGGGTGTTGTGGCGGTTTTTGTGCTACTCATTGGATCATTACTACCTACCATAATGGCATTGGGCTTTTTGGGCCTAATAGCTGCTGTAGCTATTCGCTATTATTTACAAAAAAAAGAGTTAGATTCTATCAAATAAAATGATGATATCTTAATAATAAAATATACAAATTATGGGATTTTTATCAAATCAATTACAAGGTGCTTTTGAAGCTGGCACCGCGCACAAAAACATTGCTGCTCAACTCTTTCAGTATTGCCGAGAGAATAAGGATTCTATCGGTTCGGAAGGGTATTGGTATCCAATTTTCAATTTGCCTGGAGTTGATTCAAATGAATTAGCGAAAAGCTTAAAATACCTCCCAAAGAAAAATGGAGATGCTTGTGTAGAATTAAGCGACGTCAATTTCTATTTTAGAGCGGAGAAAGACGGCGGATTCTATACTGTCCAAGTTTTAAAAGAGACTACCGGAGGAGGTATGTCTACTTCATACGGTAACGATGATGAAGACGATTATAATGACTACGATGCTGAAGAAGAGGCGCGAAAGAGAGCTGTACGTCGCGAAAAAGCTCAAGCTGCCAAACAAAAGAAACAAGAAAGCATTCAAAGGGCAAAAGATAAAGAGGCAGAAATTGATAATATGCCCATGCCGGAAGAAACAGATGTGGTTCTCAAACTTAAGGAATGTCTTGTTTATGCAGAACGGGCAAAAAAATCTGAGGGTGGTAAAGCGGGTAATCTTATTAAAGAGGCTTGGCTAAGTCGTTATAATCTAATCATGGATTATGCGAAAACCCATTATGCAAACAATAGTGAGTTCAAAACATATATTGCTGAATTAGAGGAGATAGAACGTCAAAAGCAGGCTGAAATCGCGGCCAAAGAGGCAAAAGAAGCAGCAGAAAAAGCAAAAGAAGAAGAGGAAAAACAAAGACATAAGAAAAATGTGAAAATTCATAGTCGGATATTTTGGGGTATTTGGCTACTTTCTGCTATTATTACCTTCTGTTGTATAGAAGAATGGTGGGAATGGGTAATTTCCATAGTGGTGTTCATTGTAGCAGCTTTCATACGCGGTATTGTTAGATTGATTACTGATTAATGGAGGCTCATTTTCTACATACACAAAAATGCCCGATGCGTGCAAGTTGTGCTTATCGGAATACAGCCGAATGTCCGGATAACGTCGCAGGTTGTATTTTGGCTTCTCAAGAGAAAAAAGATTAATTATAAAATGCCATAGTGGACAGATGGCATATTCCTTATTATTAACGCGCGAGTGTCCGTAGCGCAAACAAAAAATTAACGCTTTATGAAAAATTATCAAAAAGTTGAATTGATTGCAAAGAACCTTCCGACAGGTTCGTATGCTGCAGGTTGCAGCCTTAATGGTCCAGGAAATGGATGCCATTCTTGTGAAAACGCTATTTAACAAATCTTTAGGAGCGGGAATCCCGCCCGCTCCTATTTTTCTTAAATCCTAAAAAAATATATTAATATGGAAACTTTAGAAAAACGGCTTTCTTTGTTGGAAGATAAAGTAAATCAATTAGAAAAAGAATTGGAGATGTCGAATACACTTAATAAAACCTATTTAGAGGGTATTATGAAGATAAGTCAACAGATAGTAGAACTTATAGTCGATGCAAAATTAAAATGAAAACCATCACTCTTCATTTAAAAGATGGGACGGCAATCAACGTCCCAATTACTGCTGATTTGGGGTCCAATGCAGAATGGGAGCCGGCAGATGTAAGGTTTATAGATGAGAATGGAGATTTGGTACATTATTCTGTCAGAGAAACCATCTCCAAAATAAACGAACTGATTAGACATCCAGTTCCTTTGAATATTCCAGAAAGTGAGCCGACCTCTCATAATCTGCTGATTAAGCAAAGTAAAAACTCGTTTATCCGAACAACAGATCGTTACGGATATATTACAAATCAATTGACGCGGCATGACCGTAGTTATGATTCGTTTGGCGCAGACTTGTTGCATGAGATCAATCGTGAACCCCAAGAAGTGGATGATATTGTCAATCGTCTGCTGACAATCTATGAAGGAGTGGACTTTGCTACGCTCAAAGCCGATTTTATGGAGTTCGCAGAGAGTTTGGCAAAAGACCATTTTATCATGCTTGGGGATACACCAGAAGAATTGGATGCCAAAGATTTGACTTTCTCCTATTCTATGGGCAATCCTAAGACGCTTGCAACAGATTTCTATCAAGCTACAGAAAAACCGATTAGCGAGAACACGCAGGATTTCTTCTTAGAGGAAGTACAAGGCAAACCGCTGATTTCCAGTGTCCAATTCGAACTATCTTCTCGTTGCAACGAGCGTTGCATCCACTGCTATATTCCCAACGAGAAAAAGAATGCAGGCTTTGATATGCCGACTGCTAAAGTAAAGGATCTTATTGACCAATTGGCTGCAATGGGTGGTATTCATGTCACGTTCTCAGGTGGAGAGGCATTCATGCACAAAGACCTAATTGAACTCACGCGTTATGCCCGCGAGAAAGATCTTCAGGTAACGATTCTCAGTAATCTTATTGCACTCAAAGATGAGCAGGTTCAACAGTTGCACAATCTTAACATATCGCTGATTCAGGTATCCCTCTATAGCATGGATCCGGAAATACATGACTGTATCACGACGGTAAAAGGCTCGTTTGCCAAGACAAAAGCAGCCATAGAGAAACTTGTCACTGCTGATGTCCCGGTACAGATTTCATGCCCGATTATGAAAGCCAACCGTAAAGGCTATCGAGCAGTTTTGGAATATGCCAATTCTCTCAAGATAAAAGCCAAAACAGACTTTATTATGATGGCGCAGGCAAATTTTGATACCTCTAATTTGGCCAACCGAATTTCTATTGAAGAAACGGAAGAACTGCTCCGCGACATTATGCAATATGATCCGGTATATAAGCAAGATGTCATCACCAAGCGGCCCGTAAGCGAAGAAATCACATTTGACTTAGAACGTTACAAGAAACAGCGTGTTTGTGGTGTCGGATATGATAACTGTTGCATAACGGCTAACGGTGATGTGTATCCATGTGCAGGGTGGCAATCCATGGTTTTAGGCAATGTATATAAACAATCATTGGCTGAAATCTGGGAAGATAGCCCGAAACTGCGCGAGTTACGGCGTATCACGCAAGAGAGTTTTCCTGAATGTTTGACCTGTGAGGCTCGCGATTTCTGCGCTCGTTGTTTGGTTCGCAACTATAATGAGAGCAACGGCGATATGCTCAAGATTAACCGCCATTTCTGCGATGTGGCATTCTTAACCAAGCGACTTGCAGAGGAATATTTTGCTGAGCAATTGAAAAAGAACTATGGAGAAACTAATTGACGCCCATATACATGTAGGGCAATTCAACGATATCTATACTTCTCCACAAGAGGTTGTTTCTTTTATGCAGCAAGCCGAAGTGGAGAAGTATGCCGTTATGTCCACTACTATTTGGACAGAGGATTATGAAAAAGTCCTGCATGAAATGCGCGAGCTTGTTTTGCTTGCTCCTCAAAGTACATTTCCCATTCTCTGGCTCACACCACAAATGCTATACAAAGGCAAATTGGAAATGATGCTTGAGAGCGGTATCCAATGGTACGCTCTTAAGGTGCATGGCAATCATCCGTGGTCTCTAAATGGAGTAAACGAGTGTGCCAATATCGCAGAAGAATTACAATTGCCGCTTATACTCCATTCCGGCGGTTTCCAGCACTGCGAAGCAGGGGTATATAAAGATATTGTTAAATCTCATCCCAATACGACATTCGTTTTAGCTCATTGTCGGCCTGTAGATCAAGCGATTGGGGTAATGAAAGAATGCCCGAATTGTTATGGAGATACCGCTTATACGCCGCTTGCAGATATTGCGAAACTAATATCGGCAGGGTTAGAAGACCAAATATTATTCGGAACAGATTATCCAATGCAGAAGATTCATGCACCGGAGAAAGATTTGTTGGCAGACTATAAGGAAACTACCTGCTATGTGAGAGACGTAATGTCTTATGAGCAATGGGAGAAAGTGTCCCATATAAATTTTGAGAAATTGTATAACCTTTTAGATAGATACCATGAAAGAGACACTTAAAAAATTTGTAGCACGCTGGCAGAAAGGCGAACCACACCCATTGTCAGATTATATTTCCATCGGGAAAATTAGTTATGGCGAGGCAATACAAGCATCGTGGGAGGAGATTGAACCTTTGTTGCAAGGGAAAGGATATCTATTGCAAGAGGTAACTGGAGTTAATCATCTTGGTGGGGACTTGCACTTTTATGGTGTGCCGGCAGAGAATGCACCTCAAAGGGATGGAGAGTATCATGTATTCCTTCAACTAAAAGAAAGTATTTTATACGTTGGAACAATGTATGTCTTCGCATTATATCGCCCATTAGATGCACTTTGTTGCAATATGCATGGTTGGAAGACAGAAATAATTCTATCATAATATGAAATACTTGTTGTGTAAGATAGGACCGACATTTACTCTGTTAGGGGTGATTTGCGCATACTTGATTAGTTGTGATGAAAGAACAGAAGCGTGGTTACTTCCGCTATTTATCATTTCATGCATAATGATTATCCCCGGATGGATATTCGGCTACAAAGTGTGGGATATGCATATCCCGCCGATAGGCTTTGCATTCATGAGCCAGATGAATGCCTTTGATGCACAATGGTATAGCGTTTTATCATGGGGAGTACGTTTTATGTCTTTCCCATTCATTATAGCAACAATATTAATCCTTATATTTATATAAACGGAGTATGCCAAAAATCCGAAGAAGAGTAGGCAAAAATACAATTATCATAAATTATGAAAACTTATTATTTTGATTTCGAAGGTGGTAGTGAAGTAGGCATCTATGCAGCATCGGAAGAGGAAGCATGGGAGAAATGCCGGAAAATGTATTCAAACCTGACAGTAATAAAAGTTTGGCATGCATAACTACGAATTTGATTAGAATTAATATATTCCTTGTTGGGGATATTGAAACTTTGGCAAGGAATATATTAACTATCACTTACATATTACTATAATATAGTTATGGCTATTAAAGTTTACAAAGGAAACTCGACCTATTCGAGTGATGTGATTTGCAATCTCTCAGGAGATAAAGTGTACAAGCGCGAATCATCGTATTCGAGCGATGTGTTATTTACCATCATTGGCAATAAGATCTATCGAGGCAACTCGTCATACTCAAGCGATGTGGTAGTAACGATTGATAACAATAATGTCTATAGAGGCAACTCAAGTTATTCGAGCGATATACTATTAAATATCCGTGACGGCAAGATTTACCGCGGCACATCCAGCTATAGTAGCGATGTGATTGCTAATATCAATGCCGGTAGAGTACTGAGAGGTACGTCATCTTATTCCAGTGATGTGGAGTTTAGAATAGATGGCGATGTGACAATAGTTGAGTTCGTCGCTATCTGGTGGAGCGTTAAGTATTGTTATTAAAATCAATTGTATTATAAACGGAAGATGCCGAAGTCTTGTGCAAGAGCGAGTGTACGTTTCGCTTACGCAACTCGCCGAAGCCAAGACTGGCGACGTTCAGAATGAAGTGGAGAATGCCGAAAATCCAATAAAGAGTAGGTGCGATTCTAATTCTAAATTCTAAACAACATGAAAAGAACGATTATTTATGTTTTTACACCAAAGCGTCTGCAAAAAGATTACCAAAGCGGGATATTGCTTCCAGATGATAGTTCCGGATGGGTGAAAATAGGTCAAACATCTTCTGATGATGACAAAGAAGACAAATGGGATGTAGCCTATAATAGAATTAAACAGGAAACTCATACAGGCATTAGTGAACCATGTGTACTGGTGGAAGTGTTTGAATATCCAGAACTAAAAGGTAATTCGGATGATATAGTTCGCAATCTATTAACTAGCGAGAAAATTTTTAGGTTATCAGGTTCGCACTTTCAAAACCAGCAAGTTAATCCGCTTCAATACGAAATTAAAGCAGGTAGAGAATATGTATATGGCGTTACAAAACACCAAGTTCTAACAGCGATAGCTAAATTTGAGCGTGACTTGCTAATTGACGATATGAAGCCGGAACAACTAAAGACTCTTGTAGGTTTTATTAAAAAGAACCATGAAACTTCCATTGAAGATTCCGACGAGAGTAATATTTCGGATAAATCAGATAGATACATTCATTTTTATGAAACAATCGTCGAATATTCAGGCAATGATTTGAATAAGATAACGCATCCAAATAATAAGAATTACATGTATATATCAAGCAAAAACGCAGATATTAAAAGTTATACATTTACTATTTCACGAAGATACAATCAGGCATTAATTGCCATAGAGACTATTGGGGAAGAAAAAATGCAACGCATCGAAGATTTTATTAGAGATAATAATATTCGAGATTTTATAAAATTGAGTCTTCCCATCCCAGGTGTTAAAAACAAAAACAAATATTCCTGGAGGTTAATAAAAGGTTTCGACTATTTTAGTGAGGTTCATATGAGTGAATGGTTTGAGTCTAATATCAAAAAATTAATTAAAATTTTTGACGAAAAAGATCTAACATGTTTAGAACCTTGTCCTATGTTAGATGATAATGATAATTGGGAATAAATCAGTCATAACATAAATTAATATTAACACTATGTCAGAATTACAAATCGGTGCTACCGTTCATTTGACGAACGGAGCGACAGCCACAGTAAAGAAACTACTTGGCGAAGGAGGGCAAGGCTATGTGTACCTTGCCTCGGTTAACGGAAAGGACATGGCATTAAAATGGTATAAAAACCCGCCATCTTCTTCTCCAGAGAAGTTCTACAAAAACCTGCGGCAGAATGCAGAATCAGGTGCTCCTGCTCCGATGTTTATCTGGCCGGAATATGTAACCCAACATGAGCAAGGCAGTTTCGGCTATGTAATGAAACTCCGCCCGGAAGGCTACTATGAGTTTGGTCAATTCCTTATTAACAAGCAGCGCTTTGCAAGTCTGCATGCCATCTTTACTTCTGCGATAGAAATATGCGAGGCATTCAAAGCATTGCACGCAAAGGGATTGAGTTACCAAGATTTGAATGATGGCAACTTCTTCATTGATCCAAAGACAGGTCATGTAATGATCTGCGATAATGACAATGCTTTCCCGAATGGAGAGAAATCCGGCATTTTAGGTAAAGCACGATATATGGCTCCGGAAGTAGTTACTGGGCAACGTATGCCGGATGCTTATACCGATAAATTCTCTTTGGCAGTGATTTTATTCTACATCATTTACATGAATCACCCGTTTGAGGGAATGAAGGTATTGGCACATCCTTGCATGACCGAAGAACTAGATCGAAAATGTTATGGAAGTGAGATACTCTTTATCGCGCACCCGACAGATAAATCCAATGCGCCGATAAAGGGATTACATAACAATGTGATCAAACGTTGGCCACTATTCCCGAAGTTGCTTCGTGACTCCTTTACTCGGGAGTTTACAGCGCCAATTCTCAATAGCCCCAATAAGCGTCTAACAGAAATGCAATGGTTGGATATTCTAACCTCTGTACGCGATGAATTAATCCGTTGCCCGTTCTGTGGGGAAGAAACATTTGCAAGTTTACAGAAATGTCTTGATTGTGGAAAATCGATTGTCGTTTCGAATGTACTCGAAATAGAAAAGCGCAGATTACCCTTAACGGATGGTAATACGCTTTTTATTGATCGGGATGATACACCGGATATGCGAATTGTTCATACCGCACAAGACCCATCCAAACTGGTAATTCAAAACTTAATGCAAAACGACATTGAGGTTCAAACTACTACCGGTCAAGTACGTATTGTGAAACCAAACGAGTACCTTCCGGTAAAAGTTGGATTGCAGCTTAAACTGAAAATAAGAGGATATCAATATATAGCAAAAATACAATAACTTTAAAAACTTTATCATTATGGGTTTATTAGATGATGTTCAAGCCGTGCCGCGTCGCACAATGACTCTTTTCCTACTTGCTGATGTTTCCGGTAGTATGAGAGGAAGTAAAATTGGAGCAGTAAACGATGCTATTCGTAACGTTCTGCCTATTGTAAATGACATCAATGATTCGAATGCAGATGCTGAAATTAAAGTGGCAGCATTAACATTCTCCAATGGATGTGATTGGGTAACTCCCGAACCAAAGATTGCAGCTGATTTTGAATGGACTGACCAAACAGCAAACGGAGGCACTGATTTAGGAGCAGCTTGCTCTGAATTGGCAAGCAAGTTATCACAATCGCATGGTTTTATGAAGAGCGGTAGTGGCTCATTTGCTCCCGTACTTATTCTCTTGTCTGATGGCGGTCCCACAGATGATTTTGAACGTGGACTCTCTCAGTTAAAGCAGAATAACTGGTATAAAGCTGCTATCAAGATAGCCATTGCTATCGGCGATGACGCAGATTTGGAAGTGCTCGCGAAGTTTACCGGTAACATTGAGATGGTTATTCAAGTGCACGATGTTGAGTCGCTGAAGAAAGTAATCAAATGCGTCGTTGTTACGTCTTCACAGGTGGGCTCAAAGAGTTCTAGCTCATCTGCAGGCGCAGATGCTCCCGAAACAAAACAAGAGGAAGTAGGACAAGCTATCGCACAACAGTTACAAGGCGAGTCAAATGTGCAGATTGGTCAAGAAGCTGCAAACGTGACGATGGACGATAATTGGTAATCGAATTATGAGTTTCTTCAAATCTCTTTTCGGAAGCAAAAAAAATGAGGAACGGCAGATAGAACCATCTGCCGAACCTCAAGTTTTGCCGCTGATAGAACCATCTTCCAAGTCTCAGATTTTGCCGACTACTGAATGTTACAATTATTCCTGTCAAGGGGACAGTCATAAAGCGACCAACAAGGAATGCCAAGATTATTCACGCACGTATGTTGATAAAGAAAAAGGTATCTATATTGCCGTTGTATGTGATGGTCATGGCGGGGATACTTATTTCCGTAGCGCAGTAGGAGCAAAAGAAGCGGCGGATATCACAGTCACGAATGTGCTCGAGTTGATACGTGAAGACGGTAAGAACCTCTTTGCAAATATGCCATTTACGCAAGTGGGTATATTAGATACGATAGCAGAGCAAGACAACTTGGATATCAGTATGCGTCGATTGTTCGCAAAAATTTATATCCAATGGAGAAATGCTATCTTAGAAGATGCGAAGCGTCCTGTCACACAGTGGGAAACCGAGAATGTTAAGCCGGAACATTTGCAAATCTTGCAAGACTCAGAACGGATAGTCAAAGCATACGGATGTACGCTGATGACGTACGTACAGACGCCGGATTATTGGTTTGCCTTCCATTTGGGAGATGGCAAGTGCGTTATGATTGATAAGGATATGCAGTTCTCGCAGCCTATTCCATGGGACGAACGTTGTTTCCTCAACAAAACAACATCTTTATGTGATTCGGAACCTATAGAGGAATTCCGATATTGCGCAGAAGGGGATGGACAATTCCCATCTGCAATATTTTTAGGATCGGATGGACTTGACGACTCGCTTGGCGATGGCGACAAATTATATAATTTCTATGGTAATATCATTCGTCGTATAAAGCAAGAGGGCTTAGAATCGGTTATTAAGGAGATTCAAAAGAATCTTCCTATACTCAGTGCTATGCGTAGCAAGGATGATATGTCTGTAGCATTCGTCTATGATGAGAGTCTGCTGGATGCTATGTCAAATGCGGTAGAATGTCGTTTAAAAGAGGCTCTGTCGAAAGACTTGGAATCTCTTAAATCGTCAATGGATGAATGGGAACAAAAATTGACTGACATTAATCGAAAAATAGAGAAAGCGACCAAGGAGGCAAAAGATCTCGAATCGCGAAAACCGGCTATAGAGCGTGAGTATCAACGTGTCAAAGCAGATTACGAAAAAACACTAAAGTCACTCCAAAATATCGTAGGAGAGAAAGTAGAGACGGATAGCTGATGAACATTCGCTCATTATTGTTAGGACATTCGTGCTGTATCTGTGATAAGATCATACTTGGCGAAGCGTACCAAGACTGGAGCGGAAATCTTGCATGTAAAAAACATAATGCTTGCTTCTGTTCCAGTTGCGGACGTTATTATGGATCAAAAGCCAAGGAAATGGTTCCTGGCGAATGGTTGTGTGAAACTTGCGTGAAGAACGTACCGGACAAAGCCGGTGCAGAGAAAACGGTTTCGTATATTCGTACGTTCTATAAGCAGCAAGGTTTAGACATTAAATCGCATATTATGTTAAAAGGAGTGACTGCTGCTCAAATGGCGAATCTGCATTCGGCTCAGGCGAGAGGTTTTGTGGAATTACCTCCTGATACAGACGGATACCATATTGTTGTACGACGCTACTTATCACGAGCTGTATTAGCCATGGTTCTATCGCATGAGATGTTACATATTTGGCAATATGAACATCAAATATATCCTCCTGACGCAATATGCGAAGGTTTTTGCAATTTAGGATCATATCTCGTTATGCTATCTATCCATACGCCTACTGCAATGGGACAGATTGAATTATTAAACCGAGATACAGACATCGTTTATGGCGATGGATTTCGAAAAATGAAAGAAATGTACGAACAAAAAGGATTTTCGTCCGTAATCACATATATGCAATCATATAAACGTTAAGTATGCATCTTATAATAAAGAAAATAATCAAGCAGAGAGGAATAGATGTCCTTTATTCAAAAACTCTTATCAGTTGTATGGATGACGAAGGAGCTTTCTCCGATATTGAGATGCGTCCATATAAAAAGATACTGCGCACTATCGTAACAGAAGATTACTCTCAAAAACTGACTGAAATCGGCGAATGGAACGCTGAAACTGAAGCTCTTGCTCGTTCTTTTGCTCAGAGAAATATGTTACAGGAGGATGAAATTCTTTATGTATTCTCCTGTTTGGCCTATGGCTTAGGCTGGTTGAAAAAAACACCTAAATTACCTGCTGAGACCAAGAAGATACGGCAGCAAGAGGCGAAGAAAGAAGCTGAAGAGAATGAGGCCGCACGAAAAAAGGCAGAGACCGAGTCTCGTCAAAAAGAAGAAGCAGCACGTAAAAAGGCAGAAATTGCGGAGAAGCGTGCATTAGAAGCAGAACGTCGTGCTAAGGACGCAGAAAAGAAAGCTTTAGAAGCGGAAGAAGCACGTAAAAAATCGGAAAGAGAAGCCAAAGATAAGGCAGATAAACAGGCGGCAGAAGCAGTAATAAGGCTGATTAAAGATATTGGGGCTATAGAATGTACAGAGGAATGCAGAGCTAAAGTTAGTGCTGCTCTGCAAGCATATAAAAAGTTAACCTCTTCTCAACAGGTACTTGTTGATCAGCAAGTGGGAACTGCACTACAACGAATGGCAGATGAGACGAAAAAAATTGCAGAAGAAGCAGCCCAGAAAAAGGCAGAAGAAAAATCTAAAGAAATAGAATCTATACTATTGAAATACTGCCGAAAAAAAGGATCTTCACTTACAGAATACTATCGTGATCATGCGGAATATGATATGCCCAGAAATAGGTATGATGAAATATATGACTATGTGTTGAAAAAAAACAAGCAACTTGGAGCATTTGAATATTGTCTTCCATTAGGAGATTATGACTATTATTTTCTTGCTACAGAAAATAATAAGAGTTTTGGAATCTCTGTTTGCAGAAAAATTAATGAGGACGGTCTTTGGAATCAGCATGAAAAGAAGACTAAAATTGACCATATTGACAAAGTATTTAAAATCGGATTTGTTATTTTGTGGGCGTTTTTCTTGATTATTAACGCGATATATACATGGGTGGCAAATTCTTGGCTCTCATGCATCATCTGGGTGATAATAACCTTTGCGGTTTTCTTTGGCATAATGTCTCTTATGCAAAAAATAGATGAGGAGCATCCGATAGAAATGAAATCGCCGGATGCCGGCACTATTGCCCATCTCGCATGGAGAATATGTTGGACGTTAGGATTGTCTATTATTTGCGAAATTATTATGATTGTAATTTTTGTAATGTAGATAAAGGCTAATAAGTGCTAATTTTAACTTCTATTTTTTAATTTGAAAATAAAGTATTATATTTGCAGCCAAATAATATTGTGCGTAATAAATATGAACAAATAAATAATATACCTATGAAAATCAATAATCTCCTCTCAACATCAACTGGTGGTGGCCTCAATTGGGATATCCTGTTGGAGCAGTATCAACGTGAATTCGACACGCATAGTCGTCCGTTTCTTTTGTGCGATATCTTTGACATGAAAGAGAATATGCACACGAATCTGTTAGAGCAACTGCTGACATTTAACAATTACATGCTCCTACCATCATTTGTGGAAGAAGTGCTGGATATAGATGATCTGCCAACGAAAGAGTTCATAGAGTCCGGAGATGTTTATGTCACAACGCAATTAAAAGCGTTGGGAAACAAAAAAGACACGTGGGGACTTGTAGATTTAGTAATCGGTATCGGAGATACGGATATGATCATTGAGAATAAGATTAACGGAGCGGTTGATGTGAAAAACCAATTATCGCGTTACGTAGCTTCCATGCTCTTCGTGCGCGTTACTTCCCCGTATAATGCAGCCGGACAATTTGACCCCGATTGGTATGATGCGCTGGAGGACAACAAGAAAAGAATAATAGATAAAAAACTGCAGAATCTCTATGTCTATTATCTTACAAAACACGAGAGTGATGAGAACCCGAGCCATTCCAGTTTCTCAGGAAGCATTAAAACACAATTGGAGAATCTCGGTCACTTCCGTAAAATATCTTACGAAAACGACCTTTTCCAATGGCTCCAAACAACGGTAATGCCATTCATTCCGCAAAACGATTTGTTATTAAGCGCCATTCAGCAATATATCGCTTATCTGGAATATCTATTGGCACCGGCGGCCAATTGGCAACAACAATGGATCATTAATACCTTAAATTTAACAGCCTCGGATATTCCTAACTATAAACTCATATCGGATGGCATAGCGTATTATCAAAAGCAGTCAAAAAATCAAGTTACCGATAGCCTTGTCAAGGCGTTGGAGTTTGCGCGAGAAGATATCTTTGCGCACGATATAGAGCAATACTTATCCAGCCCAGTGATTTCAGAGGAAGATATGGATCTCAAGGATTGGCGCGTACATTATACACCATCGTTTATCGTGCTCTATAAACAAAAATGGGCTGAGAGAGACGAAAGGAACTATAGCATTCCTTCAATACATATCACGATTCGTAACCCTTTCCATCTGGCCTCAAAGAAAAAGAAATTCAACTATCAGATGGGAATAGACCATGTGTCTCCCAGGGTTTCAGAGATGACACAAAAAGATATGACCCGTTTCCCTGACAAAGTGTATGAAGGACTGAAAATAGTGTTTAGAAAAACAGACCAATCGCTCAAAAAGGAGAATCATGGCAAGTACCTTCGAGTTGGTAGTTATGACACTAATCCGAAGAAGAGTGCGATACAGACAACGATGGATTTTGCCCAATTGGATAACCGTATCGCGGTATACAAAGATGCTATCCTGAAATTAGACAAGGAAATCAAGATGATGGATCGGCTAGTTGAGATTATTAAGTGATATCTTTGCTGAAGAAGGTGCACAATTTGTGAGGAACGAACTGTCAAAAGAGATTTAAGTTAAGGAACTTATGGCTAATTACATAGATAGTTCCGTATTTATCAATGGCTCGAAACGTGCCATTGTGGACTTGCTGAATAAAGGTCTAAAAAATAACAGATTGTCCTTGCGCGTGTCTGTTCGGATGCCGGGCGAACAAATTGCGTCACTTCTGGCTGACCTAGACAGAAAGCATAGTTTATCTACATTCTCTTTTCTGCCACACCCAAAAACCTTTGACCATTGGGATACTACCAATAAGATGCAGAGCTTTTCAGAGTGGTATGGGAAAAGTGATGAGATATACGATTTCATGCTTGCGCATCCGGATGACTTTCACCCTATAGAAGAGCAGCAGGAGGAAGAGATACTTCCCTTTGATATCTTTGGTGATGAGCCTACAGATCCGCTTTCTCCAAGATTTGAGCCGGAGGACTATGATCGCGCCTTGAAAATGATGCACCCGGAATGGATGGCTTCTTATAGCAAATATGTTCGTGGCTATCGCCGTGCAGTAGCATACCAAAAGAAGAAATATGGCGTCGTTGGTTGGTATGATTGGGCGGCAAAACATCATGGATGCAAATGGGCTGCATTTGAGCAATGGAAGTGCCTCAAAGACGAAAATGGCATCTTGTGTCTATCATCAGAAGTGGAAAGTCCTTGGGGTCCGCCAATTACTTTCTTTGAGTATATGAATGCCTTAGATGGTATAACCGTCTATGCCTATGGTCATGAAGCTTGTTATTGGGGCTATATGTGGAACGGGAGAACACTTGAAGACGCAGAAATTAACCCGGATAAAGATAGCCGGTATGAGCATATGCTTCAAGAATATGCAGACGAGAAAGGTGTAGATCTGAATTCCTACGAGGCGCAACACGGCTGTATTCCCGGTTTCTACCCAGAAGAAGTATATGGCAGAATACTAACAGAATATCTTGAAAAATATAAAGCAGAAATCTATTCGGAACTATCAGGACTTATTTGATATGCATTACTCTGAAGAATTATACCAACAAACCCGCGAGGAGATGTCGCGGCTGAAAAGCGAACTCAAGGCTTTCAATAAATCACGTGCCGAACTCACCGACTCGGTAGAGAAAGAAGCTGCCAAACAGAAAGGACGTGAGTTGCAGCAACAATACGACGAAGTGGCTCATCGTTTCAACGAACTGAAACAGTATCGCGAGTGGTCCGCAAGTGCCGGACGTGAATTCCTTTATGCAGGTGACAAGTGATGCTACACGTAATCTATCATACCGATATCTTTGCACCGTCTTTTGAATGAAAAAGGCGGTGCTTTTGTCTCGCTATCGTCGGCATTAAGGATTTCTATGTCAGCTCTGCTGACTCGCGCGGCGCACTTACTCCTTCAAATGTCCACTGGACATTCTCGGTGCGCCTCAATCGCTTCACGTATCTCTCTCGTAAGCCGCTCGTAAATGGCAAGTAACATTCCAACGGTATCTCGACGGTATCTGAAGGCCTATTATGGTGTGTGCTTAACCTCTTTAAGGTCAGCGTATCCTCAGCTGAAGAGATGCGAATAATTCCACAAACATTAGCGGCAGAACTAGCGGCAATTATAAAAAACATTTATCACCTTATTCTCAGTTTCTTACATGGCATTTCATACAAATCGGCGGCAATAACAGGTATATTTGCCGAATATTTTTGCAGCATATATATAGAGAAGCGCGTCCTTCAAACTTGGTGCGATTTCGGTCTGTTATTGGTTCTTCCTCGGCAGATGGTCCCGTGATAATCCCGTAACTTGTAAAGGAACTCTGAGAATATTTTCCGAGTACTTTGAGAATTTTTTCTAAACAAATTGCGAATTTTATTTGCATATATTGAGAATTTCTTGTACCTTTGCAGCCGATTTTAAAAAGTACTATTATGTTTAAGCGTCAACAAGCATCCGTTTTATTGTCACGAATCACTGAACCACGCCATTTTATTCAGGTTGTTGCCGGCGCACGCCAGGTGGGTAAATCAACTTTGGTTAAGCAGGTGGCTAACGAGCTAACTTTGCCCCATTTGCTAACCACTGCCGAGGATGCACCGGATAAGAATCCCGGTTGGATTCGATACGTGTGGCAACAAGCCAGACAATCCATACGGCTCAATAACTATTCCGAATTTCTACTCGTCATAGATGAAATTCACAAATTGGACAATTGGAGTGAAGTCGTTAAGGCGGAATGGGATGCGGACACCATGCGCGATGTGAATATAAAAGTCGTTTTGCTTGGTTCCTCGCGTTTACTCATTAAGGATGGTCTCAATGAGTCCTTGGCTGGTCGCTACGAGCTTATAGAAATGGAGCACTGGTCATATAACGAGATGCGTGAGGCTTTCGGAATGACAGTGGATCAGTACATCTATTATGGAGGATATCCCGGCGCATTTTCGCTCATTGACGATCAGAAACGCTGGCGAAAATATATGCAGGATGCCATTATTGAACCGGCTATAACAAAAGATGTGTTGACAACCAAGCGCGTTTTGAAACCTGCCCTTTTACGTCAGCTTTTCTTGCTTGGTTGCTCCTATTCCGGAGAATTGCTGTCGTTCAACAAAATACTGGGACAATTGCAAGACGCGGGAAACACGGCGACTTTAGCCAATTACCTGCAACTGTTGGATGAAAGCAAACTGCTGGCCGGCCTTCAACAATATGCAGCAGATGATGCTCGAAAATATAAGTCAGTCCCTAAATATCAGGTATATAATTCCGGATTGCTGAGTGCTACAGCCTCCATTAATTTCAGGGATGCTTATTCTGACCCGAAGCAATGGGGAAGATGGGTGGAAACGGCCGTTGGCGCATATCTGATTAATCATGCAGACAGGCTGGAATACAGACTCTATTTTTGGCGTTATAATGGGAATGAAGTAGATTTTATACTTCAAACTTCCAAACGGTTGGTTGCCATAGAAGTCAAAAGCGGAAGACGTCAGAACAACCAAGGTTTGCCTGTTTTCAGTGAGCGGTTCCACCCGGATGTGGAATTGGTAGTTGGCGGAGAAGCCTTTAATCTGGAGCAATTCCTTTCGCTGAACCTTGAACATTTGATTGAATAATTCTTTTCTTGTCAGCGCAAGGTCAGCGCAACCTCTGCATGAGACCTGCTTGAGAGGTGCTTGAATGTATTGCGAGAGAAGCGCGAGAGTGGCTGCAAAAAAATGCACTTGTTTGAAAAAAAGTTGCATTTCAGGTGATAGATTTTGCCTCTTTTTTGCATTATATATGGAGGGGTATATGTAAAACATACCGAATAACAAATTAACGGCTTAACGGTTTAACAATTTAACATTTAAAAACGTGCCTAACTCTTCTAAAACAAGCTTTCTACAACTTTTGCACGTTTTTATTTGCATATTCGAAAAAAAAGCATTACCTTTGCAGCCGAATCTTACAAAGATACGAATCAACAAATGCAGCATCCCAATTTATATATTATAGCTGGTCCCAACGGTGCAGGTAAGACTACTGCATCGTTCACCTTGCTTCCCGATGTGTTGCATTGTCCGAATTTTGTTAATGCAGACGAGATAGCTCGTGGCCTATCGCCATTTGCTCCGAAAACGGTGGCTTTTCAGGCAGGTCGTATCATGTTGGAGAGGATAAAGGAATTATTACCACAACGCGTTGATTTTGCTATCGAAACGACACTTGCTACCCGTTCGTATGTACAACTCGTACATCGCGCACAAGCATTGGGTTATAAGGTACACTTGATTTTCTTCTTTTTGGCAAATGAGGAGCAAGCGATAGCTCGTGTCGCACAACGTGTCAGTAATGGTGGGCATAACATCCCTAAAGAAGACATTCGTCGTCGTTTCAAGCGCGGCATCTATAATTTACTAAACTTATATATGCCAATTTGTGACAATGTACATGTTTATAATAATGCACATGGTGATGCCATTTTAGTCGCTAAGCAGAATAAAACCATTGGCGGAATCCAAATATATGAACCGGAAATGTGGAACAAATTAATACAAAAAACATGAGTGAACGTGAATTAGAAACAAAATTAAGCGTGGGCTTAAAACAATCTTATCGCCGTGTTGTTGAGCAACATCGTCGCGACAATCAACCGCTCATTTTCTGTGAGAATGGCCAGGTGCAGTACGTAGACCCCCATATAGTCGCCATCTAAATTGTCTGCTTATCGTCCCGTAGGTCGCAAGTAATGGGATAATAAATTCCGAAAAAAGCACCAGAGATTTGCATATTCGAAATATTTGTAGTAATTTTGCGCGGTGAAAGAAAAACGAAAATCTAAGAAACAATAACAATAAACAATTTTTCAATAAAACAAAGGAGAAAAACCATGAAAAAAGTTCTGACCCTTGCCGCTATCCTGATTGCGGCTATCAGTGCAAACGCACAACACGTTAATCCGATTAACTTTGAATTGACCAAATTCCAACTGGACAGTCTCCGTGCAAAGTACGTGAACGATCCCGCCAACCTGCTCATCCAATTGCAAGGTATCGACGATGCACAGAAACGCGATGCCAACACCCTAAAAGACCTCCAGAAAGAGCTGAAGCAAGAGAAACAATACGCAAAAAATCTTGCTACCTACGCCAAAGCAGCGGCCGGTAATTACAAACAGTTGCAAAAGAACGAGGAAAGCAACCAGAAGAGTATCAAGAAAATGCGCGATGTGGCCAGCGACCAACAAGCCGTAATCCGCAAACTGGACCTGGTGAAAGATAAACAAAAAGAAGAGTTCATCAAGAGTCTTGGTGAACAAAGCACTCGTTACAGCAATCAAATCAGCGAGTCGCAAAACGAACTGAGCTTCATTAAAAAACAAATGGGTGAGATCGAGACCCTTCAAAACCAACTGAAAACCCTTGACCAAGAAATCAAGACCAAAGAAGGACAACTGAAAAATCTGGAAGCTGCACAGAAAGAGAACAGCAAACAGATTGCTACCGAAATCAAGATAGCTAAGGACATGGTAAAAGCCCAGAAGTAATGCGTACCATCAATCTTTCCGAAAAGGATTCTCTCCTCAGCCAATACCTTGGTGAAATCCGGGACAAAGACATCCAGCAAGACCGTCTTCGTTTCCGCAGGAACATCGAGCGCATCGGTGAAGTGATGGCTGTGGAAATCAGCCGCGAACTGGCGTACGAAGACCGTCAGATAGAGACTCCGCTGGCTCCCGCAACGGTACGGCATATTCAAGATACCGTTGTGCTGGGCACCATCCTGCGCGCAGGGTTGCCTTTCCATCAAGGCTTCCTGAACATGTTCGACCGTGCAGAAAACGCCTTCCTCAGCGCCTACCGCCGTATGGGAAGGACAGTGGACGGACAACCCCAGTTGGAGATAGTGTCCGAATATCTGGCCGCCCCCAATCTGGATGGAAAAACGCTGTTGCTGGTTGACCCGATGCTTGCCACCGGCATGTCCATGGAAGTGGGCTACAAAGCCCTATTGAGCCACGGAACCCCCGCCAAAGTGCATGTAGCATGTGTCATCGGCACCACACAGGCATTGGATTATCTCCGTCAGAACATGCCCGAAGATACCACCGTTTGGTGTGCAGCTGTGGACAATGTGCTGAACGAGAAGAAATACATTGTGCCCGGTCTGGGCGATGCAGGTGACCTTTGCTTCGGCGAGAAACTGTAAGTAGCGCCTTGCAGATGAGCGCCTCCGAAGAACGGACATACCTGATAGCCCTGACGCAACTCTACCGCAACAGGTTGCGCCATTTGCGCCAATTGCTGGAGCACTATGGTTCCGCGCAACAGGCATGGCAAAACATAACGGATGAAGGAAAATCACAAGCGTGGGAGAAAGCCCAAGCCGAAGAGTCCTTCATCCGCAGGCATAATATAGACGTGTTCTGCTTTGGTGATGAGACCTATCCCATGCGCCTGCGCAATTGTCCGGATGCGCCGGTTCTGCTCTACGGCAAAGGAAATATCCATGCCGACAAGGGCAAAATGGTGAGCGTGGTCGGCACACGTGGCTGTTCGGAGCGCGGCAAAGAGATGACACATCGTTTGGTGCTGGACTTGGCAGCCAAAGTTCCTGATGTGACCATCATCAGCGGTCTGGCTTACGGCATTGACATCGCCGCCCACAGGGCGGCACTCGAAGCCGGCATACCCACCCTTGCGATTGCCGGACACGGGCTGGACAGAATATATCCGCAGTACCATCGCAAAGAAGCGGTAGCCGCATTGGAAAAGGGCGGATTGCTCACAGAATATCCAAGCGGCACAGACCCCGAACGGCATAACTTCATCGCACGCGACCGCATCATTGCTGGCATGGCGGATGCTGTTGTGGTAGTGGAATCCAAACTGCGGGGCGGGTCACTTATCACTGCACGCATGGCCTCCGATTATGCACGCGAACTCTTTGCCTTCCCCGGAAGACCACAAGACGAACTGTCACAAGGTTGCAACCAACTCATACGCGACCAGAAAGCCGGTCTCATCGAATCGGCAGACGACTTGATTGCGGCAATGATGTGGAAACCGGAAGACAAACCCGCCAACACACAAACCGAACTGGTGGAACTGAATATGCCGCTTAACGAACAAGAAAAACAACTATTACAACAACTCCGCAGCGAAGAGGACGGCATACATATCAACTTCCTTGTCATGGAAACAGGTGTACCCTATAGCACCATTGCCGCGACACTGACAATGATGGAAATGAAAGGACTCGTAAAAAGCCTACCTGGTGGAATTTATCGGGCAATACGATAAATTTTGAACTTTTCCTCAGAAAAAAGCACCGAACTCTTGCATATATCAGAAAAAAGTAGTACCTTTGCAGCCAATTTCGAAAAATAAATAATGCATTATGAATAGTTTCTTGAAAGTATTAGGCTTACTCTTCATCCTACTGGGTGTAGGTTGCCTTGTGGTTTATGCCACTGCTATGCCCGAAAACTGGTTGCTGGTTGCAAGCCTTGTATTGGAAGTCATCGGTATTCTGGCTTACATCCTGCTCAACAAAATCGCGAAGTAAGTGAGGATAGGCTTGCAAGACATAGAGTTGCAGGCGAACCACGGCGTATTTGAGGAAGAAAAACAAACAGGCAACCTGTTTCGAGTGAGCGTGTCGTTCTGTGTTCCCGAAAGCAAAGCCGTGGAAACAGACTGCTTGTGCGACACCCTCAACTACGGTGAAATCTACAACCTCGTCAAACAGGAAATGGCCATTCCGAGTAACTTGCTCGAGCATGTGGCAGGTCGCATACGCAACGCCATCCGGACCGCGTTTCCGGAAGCAAGCGAAATACATGTAAGCATCAGCAAAAAGAACCCGCCCGTGGGAGGCAAAACGGCATGGGCAACAATAGAGTTATGACAGACGAAAAATATGTGAAATATCATCTCAGCGGCATGTACCAGGATTGGTTCCTGGACTATGCCAGTTATGTCATACTGGAACGTGCCGTTCCTGCCATAGAAGATGGACTGAAACCCGTTCAGCGGCGCATACTACACGCCATGAAAGGGGTGGATGACGGCAAATACAACAAAGTGGCGAACATCGTCGGTCAAACCATGCAATATCACCCGCATGGCGATGCCAGCATAGGCGATGCACTCGTTCAATTGGGACAAAAAGACCTGCTGATTGATTGTCAGGGAAACTGGGGAAACATCCTCACGGGTGATGGTGCCGCTGCACCGCGTTACATCGAGGCACGCCTTAGCAAATTTGCCTTGGAAACCGTCTTCAACCCCAAAACAACGGAATGGATGTTGAGTTACGACGGACGCAAGAAAGAACCCATCCATCTGCCCGTCAAATTCCCGCTTCTGCTGGCACAAGGTGTGGAAGGTATCGCTGTCGGACTGAACTCCAAAATTCTGCCCCACAACTTTGTAGAACTCTGCGATGCAGCGCTTGCCTGCCTGCGTAACGAAGAGTTCGTGCTCTACCCCGATTTCCCGACAGGAGGGGAAATAGATATCAGCCGCTACAACGATGGCGAACGGGGTGGCATGGTGAAAATCCGCTCCAAAATCACCAAAACGGATGACAACAAAACTCTTGTGATATCCGAGGTGCCTTACGGAACCACCACATCCAAAATTATAGAGACCATCCTCAAAGCACAGGAAAAAGGCAAAATCAAAATCCGCAAAGTGGACGACTTCACGGCAGAAGAAGCAAAGATTGTCGTGCAACTCGCTCCGGGAGCCTCGTCCGACAAGACTATTGATGCGCTTTACGCCTTCACTGATTGCGAGGTAAGTATATCGCCCAACTGCTGCGTAATTGAGGACAAGAAACCAATCTTTACCACCGTCAGCAACCTCTTGCGCAAGTCGGTGGACTACACCAAAGAACTGCTCCGGCAGGAATTGGAGATACAAAAAGCCGAACTGGAAGCACAATACTTCTTCACATCGCTGGAAAAGATTTTCATCGAAGAACGTATCTATAAGGAGAAAGGCTATGAAGACGCATCCACCAAAGAGCAAGCCATTACTTTTGTGGATCATGCCCTTGACCCCTGGAAAAGCAAACTCATCCGTGATGTACGCAAAGAGGATATCGAGCGGCTGTTTGAAATAAAGATGATACGCATCACGCGGTTTGACGCCAAGAAAGCCGATGAACTGATGCGTGACTTGGAAAAGAAAATCAAACAAACCGCAAAAGACCTTGCCCATCTTACGGAATATACCATCAAATGGTTCCAACATTTGAAAGACACCTACGGAAGCAAATATCCGCGCCGCACGGAAGTGCGTAACTTCGGAAGTATCAATGTCAAAACCGTAGTGGAGGCAAATGAAAAACTATACATCAATCGCGAAGAAGGATTTATCGGCACCGCACTGAAGAAGGACGAATATCTCTGCAACTGCTCCGATATTGATGATATTATCGTTTTCCATAAAGACGGAAAATACAAAGTCACACGCGTTACCGAGAAGATTTTCATTGGCACCGACATACTGCATGTAGCCATCTTCAAGAAAAACGATATTCGCACCACCTATAATGTGGTATATCGGGACGGAAGAGGCGGCATCTATTACATGAAACGTTTCAATGTGACAGGTGTCACACGCGACAAAGAATACGACCTGACACAAGGCAAAACCGGCAGTAAGGTTGTCTATTTCACAGCCAATCCGAATGGTGAGGCGGAAGTCATTCGCGTCCAACTTAAACCGGCACTGCATCTAAAGAAAGTGGAAGTCTGCAAAGATTTGAGTGAATTGGCGGTCAAGAGCCGCAGCGCACGTGGCAATGTTTTGACAAAATACGATGTCAAAACCATCAGTCTCAAACAAAAGGGACATTCCACTCTCGGAGGACGAAAAGTGTGGTTCGACCCCGATGTCCTGCGCATCAATTATGACGGACAAGGCAACTATCTCGGTGAGTTTGTGGACGAAGACCGTATATTGGTCATCACAAATAAGGGAGAATATTACGCCACCACCTTTGAACTGACTGCTCATTTCGACCGCGACATACGAATCATTGAGAAATTCAACCCCGAGAAAGTATGGTCGCTTGCCATGTGGAATGCCGACTTGGGATACTACTACGGCAAACGATTCCAATTGGATGCACAACTCAAAGTGCAAAGTTTCCTGGGTGAAAGCGACGACAATGCTATCGCGTTGCTCTCCGACCGCGATGAAGCGGTGTTCAGAATTTGCTTCAAAGAAGAAAATCGCGAACCGATGGATATCACTATGAGTGATTTCATCGATGTCAAGTCTCCGAAAGCAAAAGGAAAACGCATCACCACACTGGATATCTCCTCTATTACAGATATCACGCCGGAACCCAAACCACAACCGGAACCGGAAGCTCAGGAAGAAAATAATGAGGAGAATGAAGAAGAACATAACAACAAAGAGTTGGATGTGCCCTTCACCATCACAAACGACTTGCCTGAAAGCAGTAAGCCGGTGGATGAACAACTTAGTCTATTCTGATATAGGCAAATAAAAAGTGGCAATCTCCTTTATCGACACTGCCACTTTGTTTAATAAGCCTTCTCAACTATCCGGCATTAACGAACACGTTCGCAATAGCTTCCATCGCGGGTATCCACGCGGATAATTTCGCCTTCGTTAATGAAAAGAGGCACACGGATTTCGGCACCGGTTTCCAATTTTGCAGGCTTCAGGGTGTTGGTGGCCGTATCGCCCTTGAGACCCGGTTCCGTATAGGCAACAGCCAATTCCACTTTAGTGGGCAGTTCTGCAAAGAGAACAGTGTCGGTACTTGCATCGCTGACTACATCGCAGATGAATCCTTCTTTCAGGAAATCAACACCGGTAATCAAATCGTGTGCAATAGGTATCTGTTCAAAGGTTTCTTGATTCATAAAGATGTAATCGTCACCTTCCTGGTAGAGATACTGATACGGACGACGCTCTACACGGACATCTTCCAGTTTCTCGCCGATATTGAAACGACGCTCCAGAACACGGCCATCAACCACATCTTTGAATTTAACACGCATAATCGTATTGCCCTTTCCAGGTTTCACATGGAGAAATTCCACTACAAAATACAGACGTCCGTCCATACGGATGCAAACGCCATTCTTAATGTCTTGTGAGTTTATCATAATAAGGAATTTTATGTATGTTCATACTATTGCGGCTGCAAAGGTACACAAAATAATTGGAATACACAAATAATTTGGATATTTAGTGCAAAAAATTTGCATATTTGCCCGAAAAATTATACCTTTGCACCTTGAAATGTTGAAAAATGGCCACTTTGGATAATCATATAGCAAACCAAGTGCTTAGTTGGAAACACATACAGCAATGTGCCCGCGAAGTCGGATTTGATGCATGCGGAATTGCACCTGCCGGACGCCTCGACGAGGATGCCACGTTCATGGAACGATGGATTGCAAAGGGGCTACACGGCAATATGACCTATTTGGAGCGCAACACCGAGAAAAGATACGATATCCGCCAACTGGTACCAGGAGCACAATGGGTGATTGTTGTCCTTTTGCACTACAACAAATGCGGGCACGATTACCATCGAACCATTAAAAGTTTGCTCTACCAACTGGAAGCGCAACTTGGCAATATCCCTTTACCGACACAGCACATCTTCTGTGACTCGGCACCCGTGCTGGAACGGAAATGGGCGGTAATGGCAGGCCTTGGGTTCATTGGCAGAAACCGCCAATTCATTCATCCTGACTTGGGAAGTCTGGTACATCTCGGAGAACTGGTCATCGGATGTGATGTGACAGATATGGATCCCGCAGACTCTCCTAAAGTACAATCCGGATGTGGAGAATGCCGGATATGCATCGACCATTGCATACGGGAGGCATTGGGGCTGGATGTGTGGGATGCACGAAAATGCCTGGCGTACGAAACACACAAATGTACCGTCTGCCAGCAGGTATGCCCTTACAATAGAAAACAGAACATGTATTGATAAATAAATAACTAAAGAACATGAATATCGGACTCGCAAGCGACCATGCCGGATATCATCTCAAGCAACTGGTGATAAGTTGGCTACATGAGCATGGTCATGAAACACAAGATTACGGTTGCTACTCCACGGATAGTTGCGACTATCCTGATTTTGCCCATCCGCTGGCCACCGCCATCGAAGCAGGAAAACATGATTGCGGAATAGCCATCTGCTCCACCGGTAACGGCATCACGATGACCATGAACCATCATCAAGGCATCCGCGCTGCCCTTTGTTGGGATGTGCCGTTAGCGGATTTTGCACGCAGGCACAACAACGCCAACGTACTCGGCTTACCGGCAAACTACATTTCTTCAGACCTTGCAATCCACATCGTAGAACAATTCTTGACCACCGATTTCGAAGGAGGTCGTCACCAACGGCGCATTGACAAAATTCCTTGTAAATAGAGCTATCAATCTATTACAGGCAGAAACAGATTGGATACTAAGAAAAGTCGGCATAAAGCATTTCAAGCACTTTCCCACTTTTCTTAGCATAGAACCTGCCAATTACTGCCAGTTGCGCTGTCCCGAATGTCCCGTTGGACAAGCAGGAAGAGAGAGACATCAGCACGCACTGATGCCAATGACTCTTTATAGGAAACTGCTACAAGAATCCTGCTTGTGGATACATACCATTCAGTTCTTCTTTCAAGGCGAACCTCTTCTGAATCCGCAGTTGCCGGATATGATTCGGGAAGCACGGAAAAGGCATATCTACACCATCGTTTCCACGAATGCCCAATCATTGACACGCACATTGGCGCATGACCTTATTGCAGCAGGATTAAACCGAATAATTGTTTCACTTGACGGGCTGACCGAGGAAAGTTATACTGCATATCGAAAGGGAGGAAGTTTACAACGGGCACTGGAAGGATTAAAATATCTCCGTGAAGCCAAGACTGAACTTCAACAATCAACAACCATTGAACTGCAATGCCTCCTTCTAAAAAGCAATGAACATGAGTGGAATCTCTTTCGACGCGATTACAAGAAAATGGGGGCAGACCGACTTACTTTTAAGACGGCACAGTTCTACGATTATACCAATGGGAATCCCCTCATGCCTTCCGATTCTGCATACTGCCGTTACACATTGGGAAATGATGGAAAATACCATCCGCGAAACCGCTTGCAAAAAAACAAGAGCATCTGCCGAAGGCTTATGACAGGATGCGTCATCAATGCCAATGGAGATGTACTCCCTTGCTGTTTCGACAAAAACGAACAATATCGTTTTGGCAATATCGCAGAACAAAGTCTGAAAGATTGCTGGCAAAGTAAAGTCGCCGAACACTTTCGAGAAACCGTATTCTCCAATTCATATCCCTTCCCTATTTGTCAGAACTGCACGGAATGAATCCAACATTGTTTCATATTACCAATCGTCTCTCTCCGCTTTATGGGGAACAAGAGGCTCGAGAAATGGCTTTCTGGATAATGGAAGAAGTATACCATTTGAACAGGACAGAAATACTGCTCCGCGACATTATGCCCCCTGTTGACGAAATTGAGCAGATTCTTCTGCGGCTGGAACGAGGAGAACCTATACAATACATTTTCGGGCATACACTTTGGAGAGGATTGGACCTGAACGTATCACCTGCCACTTTGATTCCTCGCCCTGAGACAGCCGAATTGGTAGACTGGGTAGAAACTGACTGTCAGGACAAAACACTTCGCATCTTGGATATAGGAACCGGATCGGGTTGTATCGCAGTAGCCCTAAAAAAGGATCGCCCGAATTGGGATATTACGGCGTTGGATGTAAGTCCCCAGGCCTTAGAGGTGGCACAACAGAATGCAAAAAAGAATGAAGTCATACTTAATTGGTTATGCATGGATATTCTCGGAAATGAAGCGTTGGACACCTATGACGTGGTCGTTAGCAACCCACCCTATGTCTTAAATAGCGAAAAAGAGAGCATGAATCGCAATGTTTTGGATTATGAACCTGATAAAGCATTATTCGTCAGTGACGATGATCCCTTGCTTTTTTATCGTCGCATTGCCGAACGAAAAATTGCCAAACGACTCTATTTTGAGGTGAATGAACACTTGGCGCACGAAACAGCACGTTGCCTGCAAGAGATTGGATATACGCAAACCATCATCAAATCTGATATGTATGGAAAGAAACGAATGGTCTTTGGATGCCTCTATTGAAAAAACAGCCCGTTATTGTGTCCAAGCTGAACGGGCGGAAGTAGATGTATTGGCAAAACTTTTTCAGTGGGGAATTCCCAAAGAACACCACGAAAATATCATTACCTATCTTCGTAACAACAACTTCCTGAACCATGAACGTTATTGTAATGCCTTTGTACATGATAAGGTGGCGTATCAATCTTGGGGGCGCATAAAAATACGTGCCGCCCTGCAAAGCAAACACATTGAAGACACTATCATTGACCATGCTTTACAAAATATAGATGAAGCCGTTTATCACAAAAATTTACAACATCTCTATGCCCTAAAAAAAGGAGATAATCCTCAAAAAATTATTCGTTTTCTGCTACAAAGAGGTTATACGTACGAAGAAATTTGCGAAAAATAGCAGTTTCTCTTATTTTTCTTGGCAAAATACTTGCATATATAAATAAAAAGCAGTACCTTTGCATGTTCTTTCGTGCCCGCGTGCGCGATTTATAATAAGGTCATCACCGAAATGGTGGAATCTTTGGGACTAACGAATATATTATAATACAACCATAAAAGATGGAAGAACAAGAAAAGTATGATGGTTCAAGCATTCAAGTGCTTGAGGGTTTGGAGGCAGTGCGAAAGAGACCTGCCATGTACATTGGAGACATCTCCCAAAAAGGACTTCACCATTTGGTATATGAAGTCGTAGACAATTCTATTGATGAGGCATTGGCCGGCTATTGCAGCGAAATAGCCGTACATATCGAAAAAGACAACTCTATCACGGTACAGGATAATGGGCGTGGTATCCCCGTTGATATGCACCCCAAAGAGCATAAGAGTGCCTTGGAAGTGGTTATGACAGTGCTGCATGCCGGAGGTAAGTTCAATAAGGATTCATATAAAGTCAGCGGTGGTCTGCATGGTGTGGGTGTGAGCTGCGTAAATGCACTCTCCACCAAAATGCACGTCGAAGTATACCGTGACGGAAAAATCCATTGTCAAGACTATGAAAAGGGGAAACCGACAGCTCCCGTGCACACCATCGGCATCGAAGAAGCAACTGGCAATTGGGAACAGGGGAAAACCGGCACTTATGTACATTTCTGGCCGGATAATACCATTTTTACCGAAACTGTTTATCAATGGGATATTCTTGCCAAGCGTATGCGCGAACTGGCTTTCTTGAATGCCGGCATTCGCATCACGCTGAAAGACAAGCGTGTACAGGAAGAGATCGTATTAGAAGACGGGACAAAGAAAACGGATATCAAAAAAGAAGTGTTCTATTCGGAAAAGGGCTTGAGTGAATTCGTCCGCTACATCGATCAGACGCGTATGCCTCTCATTTCCGATGTGATTCATCTGAGTACAGACAAATATGGTACGCCCGTAGAAGTGGCGATGATTTACAATTCGGACTTCAACGAAAATGTCCATTCGTATGTAAACAACATCAATACAATTGAAGGCGGTACGCATGTGGCAGGTTTCCGTGCTGCACTCACCCGTGTAATGAAGAAGTACGCGGAAGAAAGTAAGCTGTTGGAAAAAGCCAAATTGAAAGATAAAGACGGTAATGCTACCATTGACCCTAATGATTTCCGTGAAGGTCTAACTGCCGTTATTTCCGTCAAGGTGGCAGAACCCCAATTCGAAGGACAAACCAAAACCAAATTGGGCAACTCCGAAGTCGCAGGTATGGTTTCAAGCGCAGTAGGCGAGGCTCTCACCAACTATCTGGAAGAGCATCCTGATGATGCCAAACGGATAGTGGAAAAGGTTATTTTGGCAGCGCAAGCACGTATTGCCGCCCGCAATGCCCGCCAAAGTGTATTGCGGAAATCTCCGCTCAGTGGAGGCGGCCTGCCCGGTAAACTTGCCGATTGCGCAAGCAAAGATCCCGTAGAGTGCGAGTTGTTCCTCGTTGAGGGAGATTCCGCCGGCGGAACAGCCAAAACGGGACGTGACAGGGTGCATCAGGCTATTTTGCCTCTTCGCGGTAAAATCCTGAATGTGGAGAAAGCCATGGAGCACAAAGTTTTTGAAAGCGAGGAAGTGCGAAACATCTTTACAGCCCTCGGTATTACTTTCGGAACGGAGGATGACCCGAAGGCACTCAATCTCAGCAAAATACGCTATCACAAGGTCATCATTATGGCTGATGCCGATGTGGATGGTGCACATATCGCCACTCTTATTATGACGCTCTTCTTCCGCCACATGAAAGAAGTGATTGAGCAAGGGCATCTTTACATTGCCATGGCTCCACTCTACATGTGCTCCAAAGGTAACTACAAAGAGTATTGCTGGAACGACCAACAACGTCACGAGTTCATTCAAAAGTACGGAAATGGTGACGAGAAATTGATTAAGACACAGCGCTATAAGGGTCTTGGTGAGATGTCCGATGAACAGTTATGGGAAACCACTATGGATCCCGAACGCCGAATGCTGAAGAAGGTGACGATAGAAAATGCCGCAGAGGCTGACCGCACTATCGCCATGCTGATGGGAGATGATGTGGCGCCGCGTCGCGAGTTTATTGAACAAAACGCCACTTACGCCAAGATTGATGCCTAATCAATGATGACTGTTGCTGTATATTGCTCGGCTAAAGATGCCATCCCTGATGAATATCTCGCTCTTGGAAAGGAGTTGGGGACTTGGCTTGGAGAGCACGCTTATCGTTTGGTATATGGCGGTGCCACCGGTGGATTGATGAGCAGAGTAAGCAATGCAGCGAAAGATGCAGGAGGATATGTCATAGGGGTGATACCGGAACGGATTATTCATTCCGGACGAAAAGCCGGTAATTGCGACGAGATCTATGAAGTGGGCAATCTGTGCGACCGAAAACACCTAATGCGCGAAATAGCAGATTGTTTCGTGTGCCTACCCGGCAGTTTTGGCACATTGGACGAAATGTTTGATGTTATTTCCAGTGGAACGATCGGTGAACACAAGAAACCCACCTTAGTCCTTGATTATAAAGGATTTTATACCGGTTTACGCGCAGAAATAGCACACATGAAGGAACTTCGTTTCCTTCCTCAGCAAGAGCAATATTCTCCCATATTTGTAGAGACCATGGCGGAATTGTTCGCCTCTTTGCAGGAGATACAGACCGCGCATGAACGAAAAATACAATTAGCAAGTCAACAACCATAAAACAACATTTTTATGAATCTGTTTTTCAAAAAACTAACCGGCCGACTTCATGCTACAGAACGGATGGAGCGCCAAATGATGGATGACGAAGAGCGTATTGTGCGCTATCGTCAAGTGGAACAATCGCCCGAATTGAAAGAGTATCTTGAACTCAAAAAAACAATTGAAAGCAAAGAGTTCCAACAAAAGAAGTACAATCTCACTCATACTAAGTACAAACAAACTCCTACGTATGAAACCATACGTCAATACAAAGAATTGCTCCACGACAAACAATTGCAGCAATTTATTGAGATTGAGAATAGCCAGCGACTTAAGGACTACCTGAAATTCCGTCAATCGGAAAATTATGTAAAACTTCAAAGCCCGAAAGAAGTCCGCAATTCTCTTGAACTGAAACAAATGGCAACATTTGAAAATTCAAAGGAATATCAATCTTATCTTAAGTACCGTGACTCCAAATTGCCTGCACGTTTCAAGGCTTTACTGGAAGAAGTCTCAACACCAGAATACAAACAGCAACACGCATTCTGGAGTAACCCAAGTCGTTGGAAAACTACGGATGAGTATCAACAGGAAGTACGCTTCAAACGATTGTCAGAAATGGCAGATATCATCTTCTATCTCCGTCAAGATCGCAACGAGATTGAGCGTATGCAAAAGATGAAGGCTACTTTCACCGATGAATTCGATTGGAACAAGATGAATGAATCCGCTTGGCGGGCAGGTTTTTCCTACGACAATCCCCAACTGCTCCGGCAGCACTCATTCGTGAACGAACAGCAAGCCAACAATGGCGGTAAAAATGTCGGTACTGTAGACAATAAACTCTGTCTGTTTACCAAAAAAGAGAAGACCACCTCACCGGCTTGGGATCCCAAGAAAGGCTTTGTTAGCAAGGATTTTGACTATACCGGAGATATTATCCAAACGGCTGACCAATTCCGCCAAAAAGGAGGAGTCTTCATGGCAAAAATACGCATCGAGGGTAACATTCATCATGCCGTATGGCTCGGTTCAGACAAGAAACTTCCGCTTATTAGTATCTTCCACTACAACGGAAAACATATCACTGTCGGCAATTACGGAGAGAAAGGCTTTGATGGCACAATAATCCGTGGTATAACGCCCAAATCGTATTATATCTATTCTTTGCATTGGACCGACAGAGAGCTCATCTGGTATGTCAATAATGTTGAGGTATATCGTACCTCGCACAATATACCCCAAGAGAAACTATATCTTGCCATTTCGTCTTTCATAGATGAACACCAACGCCCCACGGAAGGAAAACTTAACGTGGCGTGGGTTCGCGTATACACACAAGACTAACAATGAACCCGACTGAAAATCCACATTTCTTTCTGATTGCAGGACCTTGTGCCATAGAAAACAGGGACATGGTAATGCAAACTGCCGAGACGCTAAAACGGGTCACGGAAGAGTTGCATTTACCATTCTATTTCAAATCTTCCTATGACAAAGCCAACCGCACCAGTTTGTCCAGTCGTGGTATCGGTATGGAAGAAGGATTGAAAATTCTGCAGGAAGTAAAAACCCAATTCTCCCTTCCTATATTAACCGATGTGCATGAAAGTTGGCAGTGTCAGCCTGTTGCGGAAGTGGCGGATGTCCTTCAGATTCCGGCATTTTTGAGCCGTCAAACCGATTTGTTGCAAGCGGCTGCACGCACAGGAAAAATAGTGAATGTTAAGAAAGGTCAGTTTATGGCACCTTGGGATATGCGTGGCGCCGTTGACAAGATTAATCTCGTTCGCCAAGAGATGGATTTGCCTGTCGGGCAAGGAATATGGTTGACCGAGCGAGGCTCTTCGTTCGGTTATGGCAGACTCGTGGTGGATATGACCGGACTCGTGGAAATGCGTCGCTTGGGTTATCCTGTCGTTTTCGATGCAACGCATTCGGTACAGCAACCCAGTTCACAGGCTGGCGTGACCGGAGGAAACCGTGAAATGGTGCCTTACCTCATACGTGCTGCTCTCGCAGTCGGGATAGACGGTTTGTTTCTGGAAGTGCATCCCAATCCGGAAAAAGCCATCTCGGATGCTGCTAATCAGATACGATTAAGCGATATCAAGGATGTGCTTTCGCAGGCGGTACGCATACACGAACTGGTGCATTCATTTGACAAAAAAAGAGATTGACACACATGCAACATACGTATTCGGAAAGGGCAAAAGCCATCTTCAAAGAAGAAATTGCCGAATTTGAGAAACTTGGCAATGCGATAGACGATAGTTTTGACAAGGCGGTGGATATGATATACCACTGTCAAGGTCAATTGGTGGTAATGGGTATCGGCAAAACCGGTATTATAGGCCACAAAATGGCATCTTCATTCGCTTCCACCGGCACAGAATCCATCTTTGTGAATGCCGCAGAAGCCGTGCACGGTGATCTGGGGATGGTCAATAAAAAGGATGTCGTAATGTTGGTTAGTAACAGTGGGTCGACCAACGAAATCATCAATGTGGTTGCTCCTCTGCGCAATATCGGTTGTAAGTTGATAGCAATGACCGGTGACCCCAAGTCGAAACTGGCACAACTATGTGACCTGACTCTTTCCGTACATGTGGACAAAGAGGCCTGCCCGCTTGGGTTAGCACCAACAACATCCACCACTGCTACACTGCTGATGGGAGATGCGCTATTGGTCTGCCTGATGGAAAAACGAAAATTCCGTGCAGAGAATTTTGCCGTTTACCATCCCGGAGGAGCACTCGGAAGGAAACTACTCGGAAGGGTGAAAAACTGCATGACAACAGCTGTTCCTCGTGTTCGCATCAACACTCCTTTCCGTGATTTGGTGCATGAAATGTCCGACAAGCATCTCGGCATGACGATGGTGTTTGAGGAGAACGGAGATTTATGCCACGAAGCAAAATGCCTCGGTATAATAACGGATGGAGATTTACGGCGCGCCATTCAAAAGTACGATGACCTTCATATCACAGCGCGGGAGATTATGACTCCCTCCTACAAGCATATCCATCAGGATTCGCTATTAAGCGATGCGTTGGCTATCATGGATAAATACAATATCACCACACTGGCTGTGACCGAAACGCCTGACACGGAAGAGATAATCGGCATCATCTCCATCCATCATATCATAGACTTTGCATAAATTGTATTTGTGCGCTGTTAAAGCATTTTGTTGATACGGGACGCGTCCAACCTTATCAGAATAAACAGCAGCAACGTAAATCCCCATAAGGACGAACCACCGTAACTGAAGAACGGTAACGGTATTCCGATGACGGGCATAATGCCCAGAACCATACCTACATTGATGGTGAGATGCACCAGGAAGATAGAGGCAACGGCATACGCATAGACTTGCGAGAATATGTCCCGTTGCCTTTCTGCAAGTGTGATAAGCCGCAGAATAAAAGCCATATACAACAGCACCACAAAAGCAGAACCGAAGAATCCCCATTCTTCACCTATCGTACAGAAAATGAAGTCTGTATCTTGCTCCGGCACAAAATTCAGTTTCGTTTGTGTTCCCTGCAGGAAACCTTTCCCGAAAAATTGTCCCGAACCGATAGCAATGAGCGATTGCGCCACATTATAGCCTGCTCCACGCGGGTCATCTTTTATACCTAACAGCACTTCGATACGGCTACGCTGGTGAGGTTGCAACACCATATCTATCCAGTTGTCCGGAATGATTTGCAGTTTCAGCACCAATACTCCCACTAAAACAGCTATGGCTCCGAAAAGCAAGAACTTGCCGGTCATGCCCTGACGATAGAAAACAAAAAGGAATGCGCCAAACACCAACGCCGACCCTGTCTCGTCTTGCAAAACCATAATAATAAACATCGGCACACCTATCAACAGGAAAGGAACCACCAAATCTTTCCATCCTTTCACCTCATAGCCATAGCGCCCCATATATTTGGCAACTGCTATTGCCGTAAAGCACTTGGCAAACTCTGCCGGTTGGATAGATACGGGTCCCAAAGAAATCCACGAAAGGGAACCCTTGATATCATGTGCCAGAACAGGCGTGGCTAATAGAATAAGAATCATTATTCCATAAAACCAATAGCCCAGAATCTGATAGGTATGTTCGTCTATCAATATGATAATCAATCCCATTAACAAAGCGGTGATAATCCACACGAACTGTTTTCCTGCGCGATTGGACCAAGAGACAATGGAACTCTCATGCTCAAACGAATAGCCTGCCGCGTAAATATTCACCCAGCCTATGATACATAGTGCGAGGAACATACCGACGGTTATCCAATCTATTCCTGACCATATTGAGTTACGCTGATTGAGCATGGTTAATTGATGAGTTGGGTTGTGCTTATGCGGTTATACAAATCGGTTCGTGCCACCGTATCGGTGAGATATTGTTCCATCATCATTGTAGCAACAGGTGCTGCCCATGTGGCGCCGAAGCCTGCGTTCTCCACCACTACGGCTACCGCTATTTTCGGGTCCTCCAATGGTGCAAAGCCGATGAAGATAGCATGGTCACGGCCATGTGGGTTTTGCACCGTACCTGTTTTGCCGCACATATTCAGTTCCGGCACGGCGTAGTGTCGTCCTGTGCCGTTGGTCATTACGCGTGCCATACCCCGTTTGACAACATCAAAATGGCAGGCATCCACCATGGCATAATGTTTCTCATTCTGATTTTGCGGAACGCCTGCACTGTCTAATTCGGCTTTTCCGAGTCGCGCCAGGTGAGGGGTCACAAAATAACCGCCATTGGCTATACATGCCGCCTCATTGGCAAGTTGGAGAGGGGTCACCAATATCTCACCCTGACCAATACTGAGCGAACGGATAGTGATAGCTTTCCAACCGCTTTTGCCATAGATGCGGTCGTACATCTTGCTGTCAGGAATACTGCCTTTGTACTGGTTGCGTATGTCTGTGTCGAAAGCACTTCCGAAACCGAAACTGAGTACCCGCTCACGCCATTTGTCGTAGTTACGGTGCAGTTGCCTGTTACTGTTTCCTCCGGCTTGCAGGATATCACGGAACGCCTGCCAATAGTATGGATTGCACGATTGCTCTATGGCGGATTCCAAGTCCACAGGCGAGCCGTGGCTATGCGTACATTTGATGGGCGTGGATTCCTTGCCGGAACACGGATACATCGTATGTTCGTTCAGCACACCGGCTTGCAAACCTACCAGCGACTGAATGAGTTTGAAGGTCGAGCCCGGAGGATATTGGGCTTGTATGGCACGATTGAGGAGAGGCTTATGCTTGTCGTTCAACAATACATTGTAATTCTTTGAACGAGGACGCCCTACCAATTGTTTGGGGTCCCAGGCAGGAGAAGAAACCAGAGCAAGTATTTCGCCCGTTTTAGGTTCGATGGCCACTGCACTGCCTTTTTTGCCTTGCAGCAGTTGTTCCGCCAACATCTGTACACGAATATCCAATGTGAGTTGAATATCCGTGCCGGATTGCGGTTGCCTGTCCAATTCGCCGTCATGGTAACTGCCTTGTATGCGGCCGTGTGCATCGCGCATCAAGACTTCAACGCCTTTCGTGCCACGCAATATCTTCTCATAGCAACGCTCTATACCATCTCTGCCGGAATAGTCGCCGCGTGCATAATACGGGTCACGGTCAAGGTCGTTCTGATTGACTTCGCCCACATTGCCTAACACATGGGCAGCCGCCTGATAGGTATAGTCGCGCACCGTTCGTTCACGGATGGCCACTCCGGGAAAACTGAACAACGATTCTTGTAGCACCGACACATCTTCTTTCGACAGCAGGCTCATAAACACTTGTGGTGTCAGTTTGGAGAAACCGCGGTTACGGTTTCGGTCGGATATTTCGTTCAGGCGGTTTTCGAAATCTTGGCGCGTGATGCGCATAACTTTGCAGAAACCCAGTGTGTCGAAGTCTTGCCCCATCTCTTTGAAAGTCAGCATCACATCGTAAACGGACTGGTTGAACACCAGCAGATTGCCGTTGCGGTCGTAGATTAGTCCGCGTGACGGATAGATGGTCTGCCGGTACAGAGCATTACGGTCGGCCTTATCCACTTTGGAGCTATCAATAACCTGCAAATAAAACAAGCGTAGCACAAGCAGAGAGGCAACGGCAATAACGATGCCTCGCAGCACAATGGAACGGTTATGGTATCGGTCATTGATCATGCCTTACGGAATGTACTGTAACCCAAGATAACAAAGAGTGTAACTGCGCAACTGATTATCCATCGGAGCAGCAGTATCCAGAAATGTGAAAGCGTGCATGCATCCATCAGGAACACCACGCCATGATGGAGAAGGCACAATGCCACCGTGAGGCGCACAAACTGACTCAATCCCACTGTATCCACTGATACATCCTGCATCACGCGTTCAGGGTCTTGCACCATCTTTGCCAGTAACAACGGGCGCAGATAGGCAATCAGTACGCAGGCTGCTGTATGGATGCCGAGGGAGGAGCAGAACATATCCATCACAAATCCGAGGGCAAAAGCAATCAGCATATCTGCCCAGCGCGGAAGCAGAGGCATACAGATAAGAGCCATGATGTAGATATACGGATGGCACAAACCCCATCCGTTCAGATGGTTGAAGAGCAGCACCTGCAAAATCAGCAGAACCACAAAGCGAAGTATGTTCTTGGCGATGTTCATGGCTCTTGGGGTTTGATGGCATGATGTTCATCCGACAGCGGATTGCAGATGATTTGCACGTATTCCAGACTTCTAAAGTCGGTCGAGAGGCGTACGCTTATACGGTAATTGGTATCTCCGTCGCGCAAGGTCACTTTGTCCACCACTCCCACCATCACATCTTGTGGGAAACGGTCTGTCAGGCCGCTGGTGACGATGGTGTCACCTTCACGCACTTCGATATGGCGGCCTATGTCGTTCAGGCCGGCATAGCGGCTACTCGGCCCGTCCCAGTGAAGAAAACCCTGTTGGCGGTTACGCATGATACGGCAACTCAAGTTCATCTTGGGATGAATGAGAGGAACCACCAACGAGAAATGGGTATTCACTTTGCTCACCACGCCCACAACACCATCATGCGACAACACGCCTTGTCCTTCCTGCACATTGTCGCGACTTCCTTTGTTGATAACCAGATAGTTGTGCGCTGTGGCAGTTTGCATATCCACCACTTTGGCCGGTGTGAACTGCCATCTCAGATGCGCATAGCGATAGGTGGTGTCGGTCTCCGCCTGCTTTTCTATCAGGCTTTGGTAACCGACTATCTGTTCACGCAGCATGGCGTTCTCCTCTGCCAATTGGCGGTTGACACGGGTCAGCGTAAAATAGCCGCTTATGTTGTCCCCCACTTGCGTAACGGAGGTAACAAAACCATTGGCGGCCGAGAAAAAGCGGGCATGTTGATAGGGTTGCGTCAGAACAAACAGCAATAAAGCAACAACTTCCAACACTATGAAAAGCAGGAAGTTGCTATAACGCTGTAAGAATCTGAGCAGATTTTGCATAGCCCTTTATCAGCGGATTAGGAAGGCAAAATTATGCACATTCTTCAGAGCGATACCTGTTCCGCGGGCCACAGAGTGCAATGGGTCTTCGGCCACATGGAACGGGATGGTTATCTTGTCGGTGAGGCGCTTTGCCAAACCATGCAGCAGGGCACCGCCACCCGCCAGATAGATTCCGCGTTTCACGATATCGGCATACAACTCCGACGGAGTCGATTCCAGAGCTTGCAACACGGCGTTTTCCACCTTGGCGATACTCTTTTCCAGGCAGTGGGCTATTTCCTGATAGCTCACGGGAACTTGCAGCGGAAGAGCGGTCACTTTGTTCGGACCTATCACGATGTAGTCTTCCAACGGCTCATCCAGTTCCGGAAGGGCAGAACCAACGGCTATCTTGATGCGTTCGGCGGTAGGCTCGTCAATACGCAGATTGTGGATGCGACCCATATATTCGATGATATCCGCATTGAAATCATCACCTGCCGTCTTGATGGACTTGTTTGCCACGATACCGCCCAGCGAGATAACGGCAATCTCAGTAGTACCGCCACCTATATCCACCACCATACATCCTTCCGGACTTTCCACGTCTATGCCCATACCTATGGCGGCTGCCATAGGCTCGTAAATCATATACACGTCACGGCCGCCTGCATGTTCGCTACTGTCACGAACGGCACGTATCTCCACTTCGGTCGAACCGGAGGGGATACAAACCACCATGCGCAGATTCGGTGTGAAGAGTGTCGTCTGCTTGGGAATCATCTGAATCATGCCGCGTATCATCATTTCGCAGGCATAGAAGTCGGCAATCACACCGTCGCGGAGAGGACGGATGGTACGAATGAGGTTACCGCCCTTACCTATCATTTGTTGTGCCTTGCGACCTACGGCTACCAGTTTGTTGTCCGCAGCATTGATGGCTACTACAGATGGTTCATCTACGACCACCTTGTCATTATGGATGATGATGGTGTTGGCGGTGCCAAGGTCGATGGCAATCTCCTGTGTTAATGAAAAAAGACCCATTGTTTTGTCGCTATTAATTTGTTTTAGTTGAATAATTTATAAAATCGCGCAAAATTACTACAAAAATTGCACATATGCAAATATTTTTCTATCTTTTTTGTTGAGATGAATACTTTCATTGTTTTTGTGTTGTCAGTTGTTGTGTCTATGCTTGCATAAGGCGCAGCAGCTGACGGCATAAAAACAGAACGCAAAGCGTTAACAAAAAAGATAGAAAAATATCTCTGTGTATGTCCCGCAGGGTGCGAACGTATGTTCGGGCTGGTGAAGCGATTAAGCCGCACCGAAGAATGTCCGGTGGACATTTTGAGGAGTAAGTGCGGCGCGCGAGTGCGAGACTTCGATGTCGAGCACATAGAACTCCTTATTGCAAAAGCGCAGGCGGCGTCCGAAGGTACTACAAATTTTTCAATACATCAAAGATCACTTTTGCGGAGCTTACTCGCCTTGTTGTGCATCATACGCCGCGAGTTCTTGCTGGAACAGCCATTGACGGAACGTGCCCGCATAGCCCGAAGCGTGGTACGCTATCAAATCCTGCTCACGCGTAGGACCGTTGATACGCTGACGGACGGCAGCCGCTACGGTCTTGAATCGCAACTGTTGTGCCAACTCTTTTGCAGTGTACGGATAGTTTTCGAGGTTACGCTTTCCGCGGATTTGGGTGAAGTTCCGTTTGGAAGCCTCACGGTGACAATAGGTTACGCGCGTCTTGGCGCTCAACTTGCCCGAAATATGGTCTATCGGGTCCAGAAATTTTACGTTACTCATAATGTTAAAGGTTTGAGGTTTAATGGTTGATAAATAGGTTTTTACTTTTTAGCGCCTTGATATTCCTCCACGGTTTTTGTTACGATAGTGGCGGAAGTCTTGGTGCTGTCAGTTGATTGGCTGTAGGTCGCGGTAGTGGAGATGGTTCTCCATGCTTTGCACGAGGTCAGTCCCAGTGCCACGGCGCAGCATGTCAGCAGCGCGATAGTAATCGTCTCCACGATTTTGTAAATCTGTGTGTTGTTCATCTTTAATTCCTTAATTCGTTAATTCGTTAAACTTTAAACGTTAATCGCTAATCGTTAAAATTCGGCCTCACATACTTCTGTGCCACCGCATAACTGAACAGACTGCGGTATTTCTTTTGTCCTTTGAAACCGTTCTCCAGTGCTGTACGTTGCTCTGCATCGGCCAAAGCGGCTTTTGCAGCCTGAACGGCGCTTTTCAGGGCGTTCTGTGCGAGAATGTTTTTCGCGTGATTGGCTTTGGACGGATTGAGCAGGTCCACGCCCAACTGTTCCTGACCGCATTGACAACGTTTGAAATACAACACTTCTGATCGGTTGAATTTGCCCATGATGCGGGCAAACATACCATGCAATTTGATTTTTGCCATCTTGTTAAAATTTAGGTTGGTTAATAATGTATGTTTTTTGTCCCCTATAGGGGTTTTCTTTTCGTCCCTTTCCCTCTTGGGGTCCCCGACGAACGCCAACGAAGTGCATCCGGTGGGGAGAGCGAGTGCAAAATTACTGCTTTTCACGCACCCTGCCAAATTTTCGCCTTTATTCCATTAAGAAAACTGATTATTTTCGCAGCAGGTCATATCCTGCGTATTCAGAAAGGCTTTTGGCATCGTTCACCGACAGCCAGCCTTCGGCACCGGTGTACCATGATTTGTGGGCATGTACCCGCCAGGCGAGCAGCAGTTCATTGAACGCACGTTTGGGATTGGCATAGTGTTCGATGGCCTGAAGGCGGGCGCAAAGCACGGATATTGGGATTTTGTTACTTGTTTTCATACGTTTTTTAGATGTCTGTAAATTCTATTTCTGTTTGTCCTCTCATCGTTTCTGCCACATGTTTTCTGTGTTTTTCTTTGCCGAATCGTTCGCCGAACAGTCTTCGGTTGGCGGCTTCGGCGCTGGTGGCTTGATGGCGTGACCGGTCGGGACGGCTTTGCACGATGTGCAGGGTCTGCCCGTTTCGGGCGGGATAGCGCCGGAAGTAGTATGGGTCGCTATGTAGCACGATGCCGGTCACCGAGGCGATGGGGTCGGAAAATTCCACTTTTGCCATGTCTGTTTGGGGTTTTTGTTGTTTGTCGTTTTTTCTTGTTTGGGTTGCAGGGGTGGCGTGGTTGTTTCGCCACCATCACGCGACCATCTTACGAGAACCTTCTAATCGCATTCTTCAGAACGTCTTTGGGGATAGGTCTTACGGAAGTACATTGTTCCTTTTTTGGTCATTATGCAGGAAACGACCGAACCGTCAGCTAATCTTTTGCGTGACACCGTCCCCGATATATACCGAAACGGATATTCCAATTTGTATTTCATAACTCTTAAATCTTAAATCTGAAATTTGAAACTTGAAATTTGAAACTTGAAATCTTAAATCGCTAATTCGTTAATTCCTTAACGTAAATCACTCTTTGCCCTGTCGGGTTAATCATTTTCCATCCGTCTTGCGGGATGGTGGTGCCGTATCGGGCGTAATAATCAGCGTAAGAAAGTTGCTGCTGATGCTGTTGATGAACATTCTCTTTCATTGCCCGAATGGGGTCATACTGAACGAATTTGTGCTGCTGCAACTTGTTATGGATGGTTCGGCAGAGTTGGTGCTGCTGTTCCGGTGTGTAGGTGTCCCACAACCGTGCGCAGTCTGCTTTTTTGGTGGTGGTTGCCCCGTGATTGTAGAGCAACTGCCAAAGATAATCGAAGGTGGTGTTCATAAAAATAATGTTTTCTAAAAAGGTGGTGGTGCTGGTAATGACAGACTTTGAAGTTGTTGTTGGTAAGTGCCGCTACATAGTATACCATTACCACCACCACCTTTTTTTCTTTTATTAATTTTCTTTTGGTTCTTTTCTTTTATTAACCTTTCTTTTTTCGCTCTATCAATCCAAGCACTTCACATTATACGTCACCTCATCGGGTTGGATATTCGGATGTGCGATGGGGAACGCCTCTTTTATCGCTTTCATGTCTTTGGTCAGCACGGACGACTGCTTTTTCAGTTCCACTTGTTCACTGTTTTTGCGGCGATAGATGACGGCTTCGGGCATGGTGTATTTCTGGGGTTTTCCCACCATGTCGTAGGTGTCCTCTCGTTCGAGGATGTACGTGTGTCCTTGGGGGCTGATGAACTTTCCTTTGGTGACTTGTTCCTGTGCCTCTTTGATGGCAAGGTCTTTCACTTCGAGGATACGTGCCTTGATTTCTTTCTCTTGGATACGCAGTTCGCGCAGTTTCTCCAGATTTTCGGTCTTTGGGGCTTGTTCGTTCGCCTCGTTGGCTTGGTTGGTGACTTGTTCGTTTGTCTCGTTGATTTTTGTTGTCTCTTTGACTTGATTTTTTTGGTTTTTCATTTTGTTGAAAGTTTTGTGCTCGGCTTGATGGTGAATGCGCATTCTCGGATATCCAAGCCCGCCAAACTTTCGCGGTGATTAATGTATGTTTATTACCCCGGATTACATCCGGCTGTGTTCTTGGCGTCCTATTTCCCCTTCTTATCGGGGCCCCCAACGGACGCCAACGAAGTGCATCCGGTGGGGAGAGCGTAGCGTAAGGCGAGAGTTCTTATGAGCGATGTATATCGCGA
>Ga0256405_10000775_pt1 | contig 98765 bp, 63 predicted proteins | sample RumenRJG_02DNA_FD_189096 | JGI IMG/M metagenome (GOLD analysis project Ga0256405, IMG submission 189096) | Bovine rumen microbial communities from Lethbridge, Alberta, Canada - RJG_02 | ecosystem: Host-associated > Mammals > Digestive system > Stomach > Rumen | place: Canada: Alberta...
GTCATAAATGGTTGCAGGCTCAGCATCGGGTGTTCTTTGATGCAGTTTATAGCAGATTGCAACGCCACACTTCTACCTTTAGGTGGAAGAATGCGGAATTGAGTACGGTCTCCAATTCGTAACCCAGTTTTTCCTCAATCCCCTAAACTGCCTTTATACAAAGAAAAGCTGAGAAATCTTTCAAAGTTACAAAAAAACTGAGTAAGCGAGAAGAAAAGAAGCTTGTTTCTTTTCTCGAGCGAGAAGTTTTTATCCAATAAGTGAGTGAAAAGTCCAATCACTCATCCTCATCATGTTCATCCAACCGGTTGCTCCACAGGTATTTGTTTGTCTCTCTGACGATGACACCACTGAGGAACAGCAGTGAGAGCAGGTTAGGGATGGCCATGAGGGCATTCATACAGTCAGCGATATTCCATACGATATCCAGACTGACGACACTGCCGATGAATAGGGCAATGATATATAATATACGGTATATATTGTGCTTAGTCCCCAAATACTCTGCAGCACGCTCACCGTAGTAGCTCCAGCCGAGGATGGTGGAGAAGGCAAAGGTAAGTAAACCGATGGTCAACAGAGGGGCACCGATATAAGGAATCTTACTGAATGCCATCTTAGTGAGTACTGCTCCATTGCTGTAGTCGATATCCGGGAAGGCGAGAATACTGCTCACGATGACAATACCGGTGAGTGCGCAGATTACCACGGTATCCCAGAAGGTGCCAGACGCAGATACTAACGCTTGGCGAACGGGGTTACGTGTCTGTGCTGCCGCTGCCACGATAGGTGCCGATCCCATACCCGACTCGTTGGAAAACAGACCGCGGGCAATACCGAAACGGGCGGCCATCATCACCGTAGTACCTATAAAACCACCACCTGCTGCCTCAGGTGTGAAGGCTGCCTCACAGATCAGACAGATGGCCGGCCATACGTATTGACTGTTCATGAAGAGGATAACGATACATCCTACGACATAGAAGATGGCCATGAAGGGTACGAGCATAGTACATACCCGAGCGATACTCTTTACACCTCCGATGATCACGGCTCCTGCCAACAGACAGAGTACAGCACCGGTGATATAGGGGGAAATGCCGTAGGTCTCGTTTGTCAGGGTGGCTATGGCATTGGCCTGTACGGTGTTGCCGATACCAAAGGCAGCAATGGCGGTGAACAAAGCAAACAATACAGCCATCCATTTCCAACCGAGGCCGCGTTCAAGGGCATACATCGGACCGCCCAGCATACTGTCGTCCTCTCGTTTCACACGGTATTTGATAGCTAACAATCCCTCTGCGTATTTTGTGGAGATGCCGAAGACACCTGTCAGCCAGCACCACAATACAGCACCCGGACCGCCTAAGGCTACGGCCGTAGCCACACCGATGATATTTCCCGTTCCGATGGTGGCGGCCAATGCGGTGGCTAAAGCACCAAACTGACTAACATCTCCCTTAGCCCCTTCGTCACGCTTGACAGACAGTTTTATGGCTGTAAGAATTTTTCGTTGTGGAAAACGCAGACGTACTGTTAGGAAAAGGTGTGTTCCCAAGAGAAGAATGATCATGGGCCATCCCCAAAGGAAATTACTGATATCGGAGAATATCTGGTTCATATCGTATTGTCAAAAAGAATACTATTGTATTAATTACGGGAACAAAGATACGATTAAGTGAGTAAAAAGCCAAATTTATTTGAGTTTTTTCGAACGTGAGTGTCTTCAACAAAGTTAAAGATACGATTAAATGCGTTCAAAATAAATGTATTTTTTTTTTGCCGAATGCTTACTAAAAAAGCGGGAGGGAAAACATGTAATGGGAGAGGACCGCTTCAGAAAGACACATAAAAAAGGTGAAACGAGACTCTCGTCTGATTTCACCCCAAAAGTATAATTATATTATGAAACGATGATAAATCAATTCTATTTATTAACCATTGTGTCCAGCCAATAATTGTATTATCGCTTGCAAAGTTAAATAAAAAAATTAAACATGCAAATATTTTCGAAGAAAAATTTATCAAAAATAAGGAAATTGATATATTTTTATCAAAATAATCAATAAAATGAAAGTGAAAATAAACGAAAGACTAATATTTTACTCATTGATATGAGTGATGTAATGATATAGCCGTCGGTAGAAAGGATGCTGCGTAAGGGTATGGGTATCACCGAGAATAATCAGTTTCATGCGTGCCCTTGTCATCGCCACGTTCATGCGTCGAAGGTCGCGCAGGAATCCGATTTGTCCCTCTTCGTTGGAGCGCACCATCGAGATGATGATGATGTCACGCTCTTGTCCTTGAAAACCGTCAACGGTATTGACGCTGATGAGATGACGATAGGGTTTGAAGAACTCCTTTTTCTTGACCAGTTGACGAATATACTGCACTTGTGCGCGGTAGGGTGAGATGATGCCCACATCGATGCGCTCCTCGAGAATGCGCTCTTTGCCGATCTTTTCGAAGTAGTTCTGTAGGGCGATGACGGTTATCTTTGCCTCTGTCTTGTTGATGCGTCCGAAGGTGGCACCCACAAATTCCTCTCGGATGGAGAGGGTGGTGTTGTTGCCTAACAGTTGTTCGGGATCCAGCCATACGATAGGTGTGTCGAGATCGAGGATCCCGCGGTATTTCACTTCGGGTGCACACTCCACCTGTCCGTGGTAGAAATAGTCACTGGAGAAACGCATGATATCCTCGTTCATCCGATACTGCACTTTCAAAAGTGATACGGCCTCGGGGTGGTTTTCTACGATGCGCTCCATGAGTGTCTTGTCGAGTCCGCCCTTCATGGCTGCAAGACTCATGATGGTAGGCGGCAACTGACAGTGGTCGCCGGCAAGAATCACGCGTGTAGCCTTCCTTATCGGAATCCAGCAGGCAGCCTCTAATGCCTGGGCTGCCTCATCGATAAAGAGGGTGCCGAACTTCATGCCCTGCAGCAGTCGGTTAGCACTGCCCACAAGTGTGCAGGCAATCACACGGGCCTCACCGAAGAGCTCGGCGTTGATACGTATCTCTATCTCGGTAGCGCGTGCTTTCAGTCGCTCAATCTTCTGGTGGTATTTGTCATCCCCACGCTTACGATGGTCTCTCACCTCACGGATGGCTTTGCGGATGGCCCATAGGGAGGGGTAGTCGGGATGTGACTCAAAGCGTCGCTCATAGGTGAACGACAACATTTTGTCGTTTACACGACTCGGGTTACCGATACGTAACACGTTGACACCACGGTCAACCAGTTTCTCAGAGATCCAATCAACGGCCATGTTGCTCTGTGCGCATACCAGTACTTGGTTCTCGCGCATCAGTGTCTCGTAGATAGCTTCTACAAGGGTGGTGGTCTTACCCGTGCCCGGAGGACCGTGCACGATCATCACATCCTTTGCTGTCAGTACGTTGTTGACCGCTTCCTCTTGTGTCTTATTAAGATAGGGAAACGTCATCGGACGGAAGGAGAACCGTTCAGGTTGCCTACGACTATAGAAGAGATCTCGCAGATAGCCCAACCGGTTACCTTTGGCATGAATCACCCGGTCGAGGGCATCGAACATTGTCTTATAACTGGTCTCATCGAAAAACAGTTGGATACCTAAATCGGCGGTATTCTGAAGATCGGTCACTCGGATATTGTCGGGCAAGGCGATCACCATGCGGTCGCCATCTACATACGACACGCTATAGCTGCCGTTCCTTACTCCGAAAGAAGGGTAGGAAAGTTGTCCGTTATTGTTGGTAAAGAAGATGACGGGCTTGCCATACTCAAAATTATGCTCGATATCATCATCCTGCAGCCGGTGCACCTCGATGCACAGTTGGTTCAGACTGTTGTAATAGCTTCTTCCTATGCGGAGGGGCCACCAGGCATCTCCACGTTTGATCTTCCGTTCTAAGCCCACAGACTCTGTCTGCAACCGAAATGCTTCTTTCTCGGTGGCATACTCTAATTCCAGCAACAGTCGCTGTTGAATTAAGTGTTGTATAGGAGATGTGTTGGACAATGGTTATTTGATAATTTTATAGATGTCATCAATCGTTCCACTGAATGCCCCATGGTGCTCCAACTTAATGGTGCACATAGCGGCGGCAAAGCGCCCTGCCTCTTCGTAGTCGGCTCCTAAGGCACGGGTGTACAGATAACCGGCGGAATAGGTGTCGCCACAGCCCGTGGCATCCACCACCTCTTTGGGCTGGTAGGCCGGTATCTCATAGAACTTATCACCAGCATAGATCAGTGAGCCATAGCTTCCCAAGGTGATAATCACCTCGCGTACACCCCATGATGCCAGTCGCTTGGCAGCCTCACGAGGATCCTTCAAACCAGATACTACCTCCATCTCATGCTCGTTGACCTTCAGAATCTCTGTGCACTTGAGGATACGCAGCTTGTCTTTCCAATCCACAGGATAGACCACTTTGTTACGTACCTCACGCAGATATCCCTGCACGTCGATAGACACCTTGCCCTTATTAGCCAGATATTCCACTACCTCATTGGGGAAATCATCGCTTAACAGAGTACCCAGATGGAATACCTTCGCATCCACGTCCTTCACCTTCTCAAGGGTAAAGGGCTCTGCCTTATCTAGCACGCGCTGGGTGCGGTTGTTCATGTCCTCACCATATTTATTCTCGAAGATCACGGTGTGACTGCTTATATGGTTGATGGCATCGATGCCTCTCTTCTGCATCCTGTTCACTGCGCAAGCATCTTCCTCTGACACGGAGGTGACCAACTGGAAGGAAACCTTCTGCGGCAATTGGTTAATGGCATATGCGAAATAGAATGATGTACCACCGTTCATGTAGGTAGTCTTCTTCGGCGTGATGATCTTATCCAAAGTGATATGACCGATACAACAGATATCTTTCATTTTAAGTAGTATATTCTATTATTTTGGATGCAAAGGTAATGTTATTTTACTATTGCGCCAAATTTCATGCCGAAAACTACTAATTATTAATTATTAATTATTAATTATATGTTGTTACTTTGGCTTCGCCGTAGTTACTAGCATTCGGAAAAGCCAAAAACCATTTGACAAGGTCAAATGTACATTTAGTCGCAAAATTTAAAGCAAATCTGTCGGTTCCTTTATTCTTTTGCTCCTAAATTTATCCATGATGTTTTGGCTTTTCACTCATTTATCCGTAACTTTGCAGCCGATATGGCAAACAAACAAATATTGTTAATCAACGACTTGGCCGGATATGGGAAGGTGGCTACCGCTGCCATGCTGCCTATCTTGTCGTATATGGGGTATCCTGTATATAACATGCCTACTGCCCTGGTCAGCAATACGTTAGACTACGGGAAGTTTAATATCCTGGAGACTACCGATTATATAAAAGGTGTCTTCCCAGTGTGGAAAGAGTTGGGATTCCGCTTCGATGCGATAGCCACGGGATTTATCTGTTCTGCCCGACAGGCGCGGATGATTGCCGACTACTGCAGGGAGCAGGCTGCCTGTGGCACACAGATCTTCGTGGATCCTATCATGGGTGACGAAGGAAAACTGTACAATGGTGTCACGGAAGACCGTGTGGAGTGTATGCGTGAGATGATTGCCGTGGCACATCTGATCTTCCCCAACTATACTGAGGCTGCCTATCTGACCAATTCTCCCTATAAGAAAGAGGGCGTCAGCTATGAGGAGGCAAAGGCATTGATAGATAAGTTGCGTGCCATGGGTACTGCCTCAGCACTGATTACCAGTATTCTCATAGATGGTCAGACATCTGTCATCGGGTATAATCACCTGAAGGATGAGTATTTCCTCTTGCCATATACAGAGATTCCCGTACATTTCCCGGGAACCGGTGATATGTTCTCAGCCATCCTCATAGGGCATTTCCTCAAGGGTGTGCCACTGAAGGAAAGTACCTCTGCCGCCATCGACGCATTATATCGCCTGATAGACGCCAACAAAGATAATGCGGATAAGAACAGAGGGGTGCCGGTGGAGAATTTCTTGAATTTGTTATAAGGGTAAAGGTAAAAAGGTTGATATATTAAATAAGGATATAGATGGAGTGGATAAACAGTTTGTTTTTTACCCCTTCGGCCGTGCAGACCGTCGTGATTATCTCACTGATCTGTGCGTTAGGACTTGCCATGGGTAAAATTAAGATATGTGGCATCTCCCTTGGCATCGCCTTCGTTTTCTTCATTGGTATCCTGGCCGGACATCTTGGTGTGCGTGTGGATGCCGCCATGATGGACTATGCGCAGAATTTCGGATTGATCCTCTTTGTATATGTCTTGGGTCTCAGTGTGGGTCCGGGATTCTTCGGATCGTTAGCTCACGAGGGCTTGGCATTGAATATGTGGAGTATCGTGGTGGTGGTCTTGGGCACTGTCTTCGCACTGTTGCTCTGTCCGCTTACCGGTATCACATTACCCGATATGGCCGGTTTGTTGTGTGGCGCAACTACGAATACCCCCGCTTTGGGAGCCGCGCAGCAGACACTCTCTCAGTTGGGTATCCCCCATAGTGGCACTGCCTTAGGCTGTGCGCTTACCTACCCATTGGGCGTTGTGGGTGTAATCTTGGCTATCTTGGTTTTGAGAAAGCTATTTGTTAAGGCAGAAGATTTGGTCGTCAAGCATCAGAATGCGGAGAAAGAGACTTACATTGCCCGTTTTGAGGTTGTCAATCCGGCTATCAGTGGCAAGACATTGGCGCAGTTGGCATTGATGACTCGTCTGAAATTCGTTATCTCCCGTGTGTGGAGAGGCGATGAGGTGATCGTGCCGAAGTCGGTCACTCAGTTGCAGTTGCATGACCAACTGATGGTGGTGGCTACGCAGGATGAGGCTTCTGTTTTGGAGATGCTCTTTGGCAAACGGCTGGAAGAAGACTGGAATAAAGAAGAGGTTGATTGGAATTCACTTGATACGAAGGTAGAGAGTAGGGTGGTGGTGCTCTCCCGTCCAATGCTTAATGGTAAGACATTAGGTAGTCTGCAACTTCGTCATACCCATCGTGTGAATGTCAGTAGGGTATCGCGTGGTGACCTTACGTTATTAGCACTGCCCAATCTGCGTCTGCAATATGGCGACCGTCTGCATATCGTAGGTGAGCCCAAGGCCGTGGCCGATGTAGAAGCGCTCTTCGGCAACAGTGTGGAGAGTCTTAACGAACCGAATCTTGCGGCTATCTTCATCGGTATTATCATGGGATTGGCATTAGGCGCTATCCCTATCCACTTGCCGGGAATGAGTATTCCTGTCAAGTTAGGAATAGCTGGCGGCCCGATCATCGTGGGAATCCTTGTGGGTGCTTTCGGTCCGCGTTTCCATCTGATCACCTATACCACCCGCAGTGCCTCCTTGATGTTGCGCAAATTGGGCTTGTCATTATATCTGGCGTGTTTAGGACTTGATAGTGGTGTTCACTTCTTCGAGACGGTGATGCGGCCAGAAGGATTGGTATGGATAGGTGTTGGCTTCTTGCTGACCATCGTTCCTGTCTTGTTGGTGGGCTTTGTCTTACTGCGATTGAAACGCTACGACTATGGCACAATCTGTGGTATCCTCTGTGGATCGATGGCTAACCCCATGGCTTTGGCTTATGCTAATGATACGATATCAGGAGATACCCCCAGTGTGAGTTATGCCACGGTCTATCCTCTCGGAATGTTCCTCAGGGTGATACTCATTCAGATAATGCTCATGTTCTTTATATAAGTGTAAGCACGATCCCAACCGTTTCTTAAAGAAAAGTAGTTATCGTTAACGTTATCGTTATCGTTTAAAACGCTGGATCAGAAACGAAGGTCATGGATTCTTGCGTCTTGGGATGTGTGAATGTGATCTTCCACGCATGAAGGTAGAGACGGTCAGCGGATTTGCCATACAGCGTGTCACCAACGATCGGACAACCTAATCCTTCTTTATGTGCACAATGGATGCGCAACTGGTGGGTGCGGCCTGTCTGTGGATAGAGTGCCACCCGTGTCTTTCCTTCTTTCTCTTCCAGGATCTCTACATCCGTAACGGCTTCCTTGCCATACTCGTAATCTACCATCTGTCGTGGTCGATCCTCGATATTCGGACGGATAGGTAATGAGATACGTCGTTTTGCAGCAGGTTTGCCGTCAAGGATGGCGATATAGACCTTCTTGATCAGGTGATGTTCAAACTGCCGTTGCAGTTCTTGATGTATCCATTTCGTCTTGGCAAGTACCATCAGTCCGGAGGTCTCCATGTCTAAACGATGGACGATCAGAGGATTCACCTCATCATGTAGGTAATGACGGACAAATGTCTCTACCGACGCACCTTGTATCTTTCCTGGTACACTGAGCATGCCAGCAGGCTTGTCAACTACCAAGAGCGACTCATCCTCATAGATGATCTTTATCTCTGCTGTCTCGCGATGCTCCATGGGATTAGGCTCCACCTGCAGACCTTGCATCATGAAAGATAGGATAGGCAGGCACTTACTGCGGCAAGATGGGTAGTGCTGCAGATGATGGCGCACCTCTGCCTTGGGGGATTGCCCATACCAGAACTCCATCATACACAAGGGTTTCATATGATGTTGGTAGGCATACTGTAACAGTTTGGGAGCACAACAGTCGCCAGCACCTCCGGGAGGAAGCTCTCCCTTGTACGCATCAAAGATTTCTATTAAGTCTTTCTTCTCACCCTTGGCGTTGAGTAGGTGATACTGAGCGAACAACCACTGCTGCAACTGGTCAGACAATTCTTTTCGCTTTGCTTTCAGTGCCTCTATCTGTGCGGTAAATTGCTCATACCGCTCTCGTTTATCTTTGATAAGATCCTCCTGACTTTTCTTCAGTCGACGGAGTTCCGCTTTCATAAACTGACTCTCGCGAATCAGTGCTGCCTGTTCTTCGGGTGATGGATTACGGTATAGTCGCTGTTCGTCACGGTTCATCTTCGCAGCCGCCATCTTCCTCTTATAGTCGTCCACCATCTGTCGCATCTGTCGTTCACTCTGTTGGTAGTCCTTCTTGCTGGAAAGGTAGTCGGCCGACTTCTCTATCCCTTTGATCTGCTCATTGATCAAAGAAATCTCCTGTTCGTGTGTCTTGAAGTAACCGTCTTTCTGTTGGGCATCAAATACGGGGGGCACAAACCAATCCCAGTCGTTCCTGCCAGCCAGTAGTCCGGAGTAGGCAGCGAGATAATAGTGTTCGTTTTTGTTGTTGACAGACATCTCAGGAGCCACCACCAAGATGCCAAACATCTTTCCTGTCTGGGCGTCTTGGTGGATCTCCGGATGAGTCTCAATATACTTCACAACCTCTTCCTTTGCTTGCAAGCACAGGGGATGAGGCTCATAGCAGAAAGGGAAAGTAAACTGCTCCGGTGGTTGTATATCACTATAAAGCTTGTGAATCATATCTAACGTTAACGTTAACTCTTAATTCTACACTCTACACTCTTAATTCTACACTCTACACTCTACACTCTAAACTATTTCCCGTAACCGATGGGGTGGTTCAGCATGGGATAGTCACCCTCTTTCAGATTCAGTGCTTTCTTTACCGCCTCCTGATCCATCATCGCGCGGGCAACAGTCTTGAGTCCCATGGCAGCACATGCCAGATAGATATCCTGTGACACATAACCGGCATCCATCGCTCCATAACGCTCATTATGACGCTGCTTGCTACTCTGTTCACTGACTAACAATAATGTAACAGGGGCATCCATCACAAACATCTGACGGGCACACATACTCGGACGAAGGTCCTCGCTGCTCACCTTTGTCAGGTTGTTAGCCTTGGCATTATACAGATATACACCTTTCTCATTGCATACATATACCTTGATATCCTGCATGTTCACGGCAGTAGGGGTCACCAAACGACCACTCTTTGGATCGTTGATACCCACAGAGGCCCACAGGATGGTTGAGAGTTGTTTGTCGGAAATCTCTTTTCCCTTGAGATATTCACGTCCAGAGCGGCGCTGCTGCATGGCATCAGCCACGGTCATCTTCAGCATTTTCATATCCGGTTGTGGCAACTGGATCGTCTCTTGTGCTACGGCGCATCCTCCCATCATGATGAGAGCGAAGGCTAATGAAAGTACTTTTTTCATAAAATCACATTTACTATAGATTACTCCAACTACAAAAGTAGATATTTTTTTTTTACATAACCTAAAAAGTGGCAAAAAAATGGGTGCGCAAAGAGCGTACCCATTGATTGATTCTGTTATTAAGCAATCACTATCTTACAAGGTAAACTTATAACCGATGGTGAGTTGGAAAGCGAGGTTCTTGCTGTCAAGATAGTCATCATCCTTGAAGATCTTGGTCAGTCCGAGGTTGTAACGAGCATCTAAGACAACACGACCGAAATCATAAGAGATGCCAACAGGAACAGAAAGGTCGATGCTGTTCACATCATCCATCTTGGCGCTAGCGGCATAACCTGAATAAGAGCCTTCCAGTTTGGATGACATCTTAAAGCCCGGTTGTATACCAGTCTTCAGGGCCAAGCCTTTCCATACGTAAAAATTAGCGATGATAGGTACGTTAACATAGTCGAGCTTGCAGGTGAAATCTGCACCACCAATCTCAAACTCAGCACCCTGCTGTGAGTAGAACATACCTGCAGAGATACCCACCATGTTGGATACGTAATATTCGAGTTCTGCACCAGCAATAAAACCTACACGAGCCTTGGTGTCGTCAGTGTTGTTAAAGTCGGCTGCACTGACACCAACACGTGGCTGTAATGACAGTGTTCCCACCTCACGCTGAGCAAATGTGCTCAATGATGCCATCATGACGACGGCTACTAATAATAACTTCTTCATAGTCAATATTTTTAAAGTTAATATAATGTATTGTCTGAAATGACGCCCCAAAGTTACAATAAAAATTGAAAAGTTGGTGCGAATAGTGCATTTTTTTTAGTTTTATACCTTCAAGCCTGCCTAAAGAGGCAACTGATAAGAGTTTTTCACCTCTCCCAATACGAAGGTGGAGTGAAGCGAACCGATACAGTCCATATCACCCAATATCTTTAAGATAAACTGCTGATACTGCTTCATGTCCTTAGTGTAGATCTTCAGCATGAAGTCGTAGTCGCCAGAGATATTGTAACATTCCACAATCTCCGGGATATCCTGAACAGCCTGCATGATACGCTGGGCATTCTCATACGAGTGTTGCTTCATGCTCAGGTGACAAAAGGCTACGAATCCGTGCTCTATCTTCTCGGCATCGAGCACCGCCACGTATTTCTTGATGAATCCCTCGCGCTCCAATCGCTTCATCCGTTCGAATACCGGACTGGGTGATAACTGCACCAAAGCCCCCAACTCCTTGATGGTCAGTCGGGAGTTTTTCTGCAACTGCTGTAGTATCTTGATGTCTATACTGTCTAATGTCTGTTCCATAACCCTTCTGTTTGTAAAAGAAAAATATTCTGTATTTACGGACTGTTAATTCTTTTATGAATAACTATTTTCTAAAACTACGTGCAAAAATAGTATTATTTTCTGAAATTTCAAAATTATTTGGAATAATATTTTTCGGATTGTAACTTTGCAAAAGAATTTGTAACAAATAAAAGAATACGATTATGACAAAGAAACTTCATTTTGAGACATTACAGTTGCACGTTGGACAAGAGCAGGCAGACCCTGTAACCGATTCGCGTGCGGTACCTATTTACCAGACCACTTCTTATGTGTTTCATAACTCACAGCATGCTGCCGACCGCTTTGGTCTGCGCGATGCGGGTAATATCTACGGTCGATTGACCAACTCCACACAAGGTGTGTTTGAGGATCGTGTGGCAGCCCTGGAGGGTGGTGTGGCCGGACTGGCTGTCGCTTCGGGAGCAGCGGCTGTTACCTATGCCTTGCAGAACATCCTGCAGGTGGGCGATCATATCGTGGCTGCCGACAATCTCTATGGCGGCTCCTTCAATCTGATCACTCATACCTTGTCAACACAGGGCATCTCCAACACCATTGTAAATGTGAATGACCTGGAGGCACTGGAGACAGCTATACAACCCAATACGAAGGTTGTGTATGCAGAGACCTTCGGCAATCCTAATTCCGAGGTGCTGAATATCGATGCGGTAGCTGCCGTTGCCCATAAGCATGGCATCCCACTCATCGTGGACAACACTTTCGGTACACCTTATTTAATAAGGCCCATAGAACATGGAGCAGACGTCGTGGTGCATTCTGCCACAAAGTTTATCGGTGGACATGGCTCTACCTTAGGTGGCGTGATCGTAGATGGAGGATCGTTCGACTGGAAAGCCAACCCCGACAAGTATCCTACCTTGGCTAAGCCAGATCCCAGTTATCACGGCGCCGTCTTTGCCGATGTGGCCGGAGCAGCTGCCTTCGTTACCCGCATTCGGGCGGTCATCCTCCGTGATACCGGTGCTACCTTGTCTCCTCTCAATGCCTGGATCTTGTTGCAAGGACTGGAAACTCTTTCCCTGCGTGTGGAGCGACATGTGGAGAATGCCCTCAAGGTGGTGGAGTATCTCAGCAACCACCCCAAGGTGAGGAAGGTAAACCACCCCTCGGTGGCTACCCATCCTGATCATGCCCTTTATCAGAAATACTTCCCGCAGGGCGGAGGTTCGATCTTCACCTTTGAGATTGATGGTGATGAGAAAGATGCCTGGCGCTTTATCGACTCACTGAAGATCTTCTCACTATTGGCAAATGTGGCGGATGTGAAGAGTCTGGTGATCCATCCTTACACCACCACCCACTCACAGATGTCTCCCGAAGAACTTGCGCAGCAGCATATCACGCCCAGCACAGTGCGGTTGAGCATCGGCACAGAGCATATTGATGATATCCTTGACGATCTCTCGCAAGCTTTCGAGAACGTGTAAATGCCACTATAAATAAGATCCCCACCCCAAAGGTTCTGAAGGGTGGGGACGTTTTTAATTACGTCAGAAATACGTAAATGGTAGTTTTGTCTATGCCGTTTCAGTCGATATATCGCATTCTCTTCTCAATAATCTTTATCAGTGAATACCTGACATTCGATCCGTCCTGCGGCGGATTTGCCAGCGTGGTCTTCTCCACCAGCAACTCATAGTCGTATCCTTTTTCGTAAGTGAAACCATCGATTTCCTGAAAGTGGATACATTCCCAATGGTTGCTTCCTCGCTCTTGTATCAGCATGCCTTCAATGGGATTCTCTCTCTTGGCGTCGAACAGATCGTAATAAAAACTGGTTTCCGCCGACACATTCAGCGTAATCTCCTCAACCTTGTCTTGATCCCCTTCATCTTCCAGACAACTGGCCGTGAGGAACAATGCTGCAATCAATACAATCGTGAATCTTAGATATTTCATTTTTTTGATAAATCTTTTATCCATAAAATACAAAGTTGACGAAAACTTGCATGGCAGAATGTTAAAAAATACAAATAATAATTTTGTTGCTCAGTTTTATGTTTGGTAATAACACAAAAAGAGGATGAGCCATAGCCCATCCTCTATACCTTATTATTATATAAGTTGTGAATTACTTCAGTTTCTTATATGCATAGCGGCTGGTAGCGCCGAGCTCTTCCTCGATACGGATGAGCTGGTTGTACTTAGCCATACGGTCTGTACGTGACAGAGAACCAGTCTTGATCTGACCACTGTTGGTAGCAACAGCGATATCAGCGATGGTAGCATCCTCTGTCTCACCAGAACGGTGTGAGGTAACGGTAGTATAACCATGACGGTGAGCCATCTCGATAGCCTCGAGGGTCTCTGTCAGAGAACCGATCTGGTTAACCTTGATCAGGATAGAGTTAGCGGCACCCATCTCAATACCCTTCTGCAGGAACTTGGTATTGGTTACGAAGAGGTCGTCACCTACCAACTGGCACTTGTTACCAACCTTCTCAGTCAGCTTCACCCAGTTCTCCCAGTCGTTCTCATCCAGACCGTCCTCAATAGAGTCGATAGGATAAGTGTCGATCAGGTGCTCCAAGAATGCGATCTGCTCATCAGCAGACAGCTTCTTACCGTTAGGATCCTTCTGCTTGCCGTTCTTCAACTGCTTGTAGTCGTAGAACCACTTGCCATCCTCGCATACAGCGAACTCAGAAGCAGCGCAGTCCATAGCGATCTTCACGTCCTTACCCGGCTCATAACCGGCAGCCTTGATAGCGTCGCAGATAATCTGCAGGGCATCCTCGATACCATTCAGTGCAGGAGCGAAACCACCCTCATCACCTACTGCGGTAGACAAGCCACGAGCCTTCAACAGCTTAGCGAGGTTGTGGAATACCTCAGCACCTACGCGTACAGCCTCACGGATAGAAGGAGCAGATACCGGACGGATCATGAACTCCTGGAAGGCGATAGGAGCATCAGAGTGAGAACCACCGTTGATGATGTTCATCATAGGAACAGGCATGGTATAGGTGTTGCAACCACCGATATAACGATAGAGAGGCAGACCGAGGGCGTTAGCAGCAGCCTTGGCAGCAGCCAGAGAAACGCCGAGGATAGCATTAGCACCGAGCTTGCTCTTGGTGGGAGTGCCATCGAGAGCCAACATCTTATAGTCGAGCGCACGCTGATCGAGCACGCAGTCACCTACCAATGCGGGAGCGATGATGGTGTTAACGTTCTCAACAGCCTTCAGGGTACCTTTACCCAGATAACGGTTCTTGTCACCGTCACGAAGCTCCAAAGCCTCATTCTCACCGGTAGATGCGCCTGATGGAACGGCAGCACGGCCCATTACACCATTTTCCAATACTACGTCAACCTCAACGGTTGGATTTCCTCTTGAGTCGAGGATCTCTCTTGCATGAATTTTCTGAATCTTCATAATTACCTTAATATATTTGTTATAAATGTCAATACCTTACATGGATTTTGCCCAATGTAGCTAAATCGGTTGCAAAGTTACGAAAATTCTGAGTAAACGAGAAGAAAAGATGCTTATTTCTTTTCTCGAGTGAGAAGAATTTATTCAAAAGTCGACGAAATAGTTATTTATAACAATTAAGCATAACTATGCATGCCACCAAGGAAATAGTTCACGCCGAAATACGTCATGAGGATGGTCATGAATGCCAATGTCATATACAGATGATAGTTTCGGGGCTTGTTCAACCAGTGGATACTCTGATGGTGTACGGCCACGCCATAGATCATGAAGGTGATGAGTGCCCATGTCTCCTTGGGATCCCAACTCCAGTATGTTCCCCATGAGATATTTGCCCATATGGCACCGATAAAGATACCGTAACCCAGACAGGTGAGGGCAGGGTAGAGGAACAGTTGTGACAATAGGTGTAGTTCATCGGTCTTTCTTCTCATCAGTAAGCCCATGATCCCGCAGACGAAGGTCAGACTAAGCAGCGCAAAGCCCATCATGATAATACTCACGTGGATGGTAAGCAGTGGTGATGAGAGCACGGGCATGAGATGACTGATGTTTGGATCCATCTGTGAGATGTGACTGACAAGTAGGAAGAAACCAGACATTAGGAATCCGAATGTAAGGATGATATTAAAGTATCGGTAGATAAGCAGTGTGAGCAGTTGGATGCTCCATGCCATGAAGAGCATCGTTTCATAACCGTTTGATATGGGGATGGTGCCGGAGATGATCCATCGTAATGCCAGGCAGACGGTCAGGCAGAGGAACGACAATGCCATAATAATCAGGGGCAAGGTCTGTCGGCGTTGGAAGATAGTCAGGAACAGACATAGGAATCCCATGGTGAGGTTAACCATAAAGAGGATCGTGGCGAAAGGAATGCGGTTGTAGATACGCTCTGCCATGATCTTCGTGTCGGAAGGTATGCTGTTGCCACCATATCGGTATTGGTACTTTTTCATCTTGGCAATCATCAGGCTCATATCCTTCCAGTTCTCTGAAAGTGCATACCCGTAGAGTATGGAGAAGGCATTCTTCATATACTCCTGTTGCGCGTGCTGGATGTCTTGCGGATATTTATCCACAGGACTGTACCAGATGGTGGAGTGACGGGTATAGGGGAATACTTTCAGCAGTTTGCCTTGTCGTAACTCCATGATAAGCATCAGTTTGTCGTCTACCTTAAGAACCTCCTGATGCAGTTTGTCCTGATCTTGGTCACTGAGGTATGGACCGAGGATATAACCACCTCTTTCTTGGTTGAAGAAGGTGTTGACAGAACAATATTTAGGCAGTTTCAACCTTTCTCTCAGATCACTCCCCTTGATCTTGACGATAGGCTCGTTGCTCCAATGATCACCCCAAAAGATAAATCCAGTCAGTACCTGTTCTGCCGAATAGCGTTTGCCATCGGCATCTTTGTAATAGCGTTTGCCGTATAGTTTCTTTGTAAAGTCGAGGGCCAGGGTTTGCAGCGGACAGATACGGTCGTTGTATAATACCTGCAACTGTCCTAATTGTTGTGCTGTTTCCTTTGGTAGGGTAGGGGCTGCCTGTATCTGCATCCCTGCAAGGCAGGTGATGAGCAGGATGATCGTACGGCGGTTCATCTGTGCAGCTTGGCGGAGTAACTTACGATATTGTCCTTTCGGATCGATCAACATCCATACCAGTGAGAGAAACAGCAGGGCATAACCCAGATAGGTAATGGGGATGCCGTAGGGATCACTGTTGATACTGAGGATGCTGCCTTTCATATCCTGGTCGAAGCTGTTCTGATAGATACGTACCCCTTGGTAGTTAAAGACATTGTTCATAGATACCCTTCCCGCCACGGAATCCTTGTCGCTAAGGATGGTAAACTGCGTGACATAGTCGGATGGGGCTTGTGTCCCCTCATGGTAATACACCTTGAACGATTGCATCTTGATGCTGAAGGGTAGGGGCTTCTCTTTTACTGAGTCGTTCGACAATACCATGTAGCGATTGGTTGATTCCCCTTCACGCAGATGGACAACACCCTGGAAAGCTGTGAGATGGGTAGTCAGCGCACCAGCCAGGATAACGACGAACGAAAGGTGCAGGAGGATAACGAAGAATCGTTTTACCTTGCGATGGATAAACCAGGCAATGACAAGGGCGGTGAGCAATGCCCATAATGCACTGAACCACCATGCGCCATAGATATGTTCTGATACATATTGTGTGCCTTGGTATTTCTCAATAATTGTGGTGACTGCCATACAGACAATCACCACAATATATGCAAGTATCAACGATTTCTTCATCTTTTCTTAAATGGCTCGTAGGAACTTCACGACAGCATCGCGGTCGCTCTTTGGTAACTTGTAGAATTTCAACGTGCTCTCATAGGCATCACTCTTCTTGCTGTAGCCATGCCAGAGAATAGCCTCTATCTCATTGCGGGCACGACAGTCGTGCAGACGATCCTCAGCACCGGTGTTGATGAGCGACAATCCTCTGCCCCAGAGTGGAGTGGTGCGGCACCAAGAACCATGGATACCGTTTTTCATATACAGACGATGCTGTATCATATCGGTATAAGGCCAGATGGTCTGGTTCTGATAGCGTGGCAACTGCAGGTTCTGCTTGGTGATGATACTCGGACTCCAATAGTTATCTGTCGTGGTCTTCCAAGAAGGTCGGTGACAGGATGCACAACCGATCTGCATGAAGATCTCCTTGCCGCGCTGTACCTCTTTGTCTTGCAGGTTACGTGCACGAGGGATGGCCAAACCACGATGCCATACCTGGAAAGCCCAGAAGTTATTGTCAGACATCTCTGGTTCGAAGTTATGCCATTTGTTATTAAACTGGTTTGTCGATGGGTCGAGCAGATTTCTTACAGCATCAGCAATACCTGCTTCTGTTCCATCAGCATAATAGGGTGATGACGGATCGGCCTTGATCTTTGCGATCACATCTTTGTTTTCTGACATTGCCTTTGCCCATGCAGAGGTGGTATACAACTTAGGACGGTCGGAGCGACTCACATTGGTGATGTTCCAAATGGCGTTGGCACCGGCACCGTCTTGAAGAGAACCACGTGTCATGGCGTAGGTGAACTTCTTAATGCGGTTTACCTGTTCGGTGCCGCTGGAAGCATTCACATACATGGCTGTAGACGCCCAGTCGTTCTTATCCTTATCCCAGAAGGCAGGGTTGAGTTCTACGTATGGCGCCTCCCTGCGATACTGCTCTCTGATAGAGTCGTCGGGGATGGCATCAATCAGTCCGGTACCAATGATTCCGATCGTACTCTCCAGTCGGAAGGCAACGGCTCCATTGCCGGTCTCCCACGGTGTAGGACTGGTATTAAAGGCCGAACGGTCGATACTCAACTCGGGGTATATCAGTTGATATCGTTCTCCATCAGGGAACTGGGTGGCAGAGATCTCGCTGCCTTCTCCCATCGCTGTCACAGGCAACCAGTCGAGATGGATACCAGACTCTTCGATAGGAGCAAGGAACGGACTGACGGCACGTGTCTGTGGCATACCTGTTACCTCACTCACATACGGACCGTCGTCGCTGTTGGCACCGTCAACAGGATGGTAAACCACCAGTAGATAGCCATTACCCCACTCTGCAGTGTATCGTGTGACACGCTTTCCATGACCATAGGCAGGGTGACAGTCAAGACATGACTTACGCACATAGGCAGGTCCCAGTCCGTTGAATGGTGCCTGAAACTCTGTGGCGTTACGTTCAAAGAACTGTTCTCCACGGTTGAATGCCTCGGTGAGGTTCATCTGGGTTACTGCGGGCGTCTCATCCTCGTAGCAGCCAGCTGTCACATTCATCGTGGTTCCCAACTCTCCACCCACATACCACTCCTCTGCAGAGAAGTTACCGACGGCTTTACCAACGTAGTTGTTGTCGTCAATAAGGGTGGTCTCATTGTCTTTTGCATTATCATCATCCGAGCATGATACCACCGAGAGTGATATCATGGCCAGGATGATGAATAGTTTATGATTTCTGATAAAACTCATATCTTTGTTTTTGTTAGTAATCAATAGAGAATCGTATTCCAATTAGTTGGCTGTTATCCAACTGGAAGCCTCATTGATAGCATGGTCTAAGGTATTGATAGCATCCATGGCAGCCTTGGCGTTGGCACTGTGTGAATCGAGAACGAATGGTGTGCCGGCCTTTGCGGTGTCGAGTGCTTTCAGAGCTGCAGATAACTTACTCTGCAGATCATCAGCCATCGGCTTATTGTATTTCTGCAGATATGCCATGATAGAGTTGCTGTTTACCTGACTGCTGCACTGTCCGTTCAGAGTGTACAGCACGCTGGTGACATTATCATAGAAATCGTAGTAAGAACGCTGACTGTAGGGCGACTCAATATAGTCGGGATCTTTTCCTAAGTAAGCCTGACCAATCTTCTGTCCGGCTACCTCATTACAGATATTGCTACAACCTGACACAAGGATAGTTCCCATTACACCGCGCCATGTACGCATGGTGCTGCCGGCCTGAGTAGCTTGGATCATATTATCACCGTAGTACAGGTCTCCACCAGCCACTGTTGTATTGAACTCACACTCTTCTACACGGTCACGATGAGCCTTGGGAGCTTTGTCACCTAACCAACTTACCTCCAGCTGGAAGCACCTGTCGCGCAGGTCACCGGCTACGGCAGCGGCGAAGATCAGTTCTTGTTCACCAGTGATGTTACGGCCTGCAAAGGCTGCATCATCCTCAACACCCTTCAGGGCAGATACCGTGCGGTTCTTACCATTGCGGAAAATGATAAACTCGATACCGTGGAATCCTAACTGCTGCTCTCCAACGAGTATACGGGCATTGTCGATACCACCATTGTCAAGATCATCAAGTTCATCTACAATCTCCTTAGCACTCAACTGCATAGCCAATGCAACACGGTCGAGTGGCCATGTGTCGATATGTGGGTCGATACCCCAATCGGAAGCGGCACCATAAAGGAACGACTCACTCTGCTCCCATGCTGAACGGGCATTGACAAAGACGGTGCATATCTGGTCGATATCACTCTGTGTGATAGTACCTGCGCGGAACTTGGCCTTTGCGCTGACGATCTTATTGAAAAGATCATCTGTCTGGTTGGCTAAAGAAGAATAGATAGGGTAAATGACGTTGTTGACATACTGTTCGGTAAGGGCCTGCATGGCCATTTCCTTCTCTGACAAAGCGGTATTGTCATCATCATCGTCTGAGCTACAGGCTGTAAAGGTAGCTGTTACAGATAACATAACTGCTGCAAGCAGCATGTGTTCAAAAAGTTTTTTCATTTTTGTGGTAATTATTTGTTTATGTAATTGTTTTTTTGGATTTACACCTTATTATATATTATAAGAACCAACCCTCGTAGGCTATACCTATATTGATGCTGGGTTCGTTGTTATAGGGATTTTTCAGCAGTCGTGTGCTATAGTCGGCCTTGATGGCAATCTGGGGGATCGGGTAGTAGTTCACACCCAAGGCTATGCGGTTGACGTTGGTATAATTGAACTGACTCTTGTTTTTGGTGGGGATATAACTGTCGTAATACTCGTATCTTCCGAAGAGATAACATTTCTTCTCGCTCGCTCTGAGTTTCTCAAACTGTGAGAAGATGTTGTATCCGGCCTCGATACCTACTGACACGGCATTCTTTCCAACCATCGCACTCTTAACGGGAGAGTTGCTGGCATGTGCCTTGGCATCCTTAATGGTGTTGATCGCATCCACATCACTGAGTGAACCGTAGTCAGCCTGACCACGCACGATCCAGTTCCATTTGTCAAGGGTGAAGTCCAGTGATCCTACCAGAACGGTACCCTTTACATCATCGTATGGTTTGCCATCGCCTTGGATATCGTTAGGGAAGGTATTGTGCACAGAGTTACCGCAGAAGCCACTCACACCAATACGCATACCGGGGAAGGCATAGTAGTCTACACGTGCTGCAGCACCTAACTGATTGGCTGCCTTAAACTCGAAGGGAGAACCGGCACCGTGGTGAATCCATTTATCACGATTGAAGAACATAGCATTCAGTCCGGCTAACAACTCTACCTCGTATTTAAATTTTCCGGAACGACCCCAGAAAGAGATACCTGTATCATGCCAGGTAGAAGGGAGGATGGTATTCTCACCCTCCGGACGGTATACGGTGAAGTAGTTGAGGGGCTCGTGGTAGGCATTGTTCAGACCTACCGGTACGATGATATGACCAATCTTGATGTTGGCGGCACGTGAGAAGGCTTTGTTGATCCAGAACTGTTCGAGTTCTACCTCACCGCCTTTCTCCTGTTCAAATTCCCATTCTGCAGCCTCATCAGCTTCGTTCTCTATAGAACTGCCGGTGCCGGTATGCTCAAACTCTATCTCTGTGCCCATCGTCCAGCCACGGCCGAAGTCATAGCCTACGTAGATCACGGCATGAGGAATGTCAAACCGTCCGTGGGCAGGGTCATTCTTGTAGTTCTGTGGTGTGCTATAACGGTTAACATGGTCGCTATAGAACATTCTTGACAAAGCGGCTTCTCCATAACCTCCGATACTTAGTCTGTTGCCCTTGGCATGCTGCATCACCGAGTCAGACGCAACGACTTGTGCCTTCAGTGTGTTGGCAGATGCGAGCATGAGGATACCTGATAATGATATGAGAATTAATCTTTTCATCTGTTTTATATCTCGATAATTCTGATAATTTGTAAGTGCTTGCAAAGGTATTGCTAAATATCTTCCTTCACAATACCTAAATTTGATGAAATTAAAACCTTCCAAAAAGGGGTGCACTGAGCCTGCATCCCCTATATTGGGTAAAAAACGAGCATCGGGAAAACCTGTTTTTAAAATAAAATATTAACTTTGTAACGGGATATGAATATATCCCTGTTTTGATAGTTTAAAAGGATGTGTTATGAAGGTAAAGGAATGGATAAAGACATTTAAGCAGAAGTGCCGGACATGGTTACGGGATTTCCGTACATGGCAGCAAAAACCTTATGAGGTGAAACCACTATCGAATGAGCAGCATACTTGTTCTACCTGTGGAACGCAGTTCACCGGCAACTACTGTCCGCGTTGTGGGCAGTCATCCATTGTGGGACGTTTCTCATTTAAGAAAGCCACCTTGCTCTTCTTAGATGTATGGGGCTTGGGCAACCGTGGAATGTTCCGTAGTATCCGTGACCTGATGTTTCGTCCGGGATACATGATCCGTGACTACCTGAGAGGTATGCAGTCGGCCTACTTTCCACCCTTCAAGATGTTCTTCCTGCTGGCAGCTTTCTCGTTGGTAGTAGAACATGGCTTGGATCTTGGCCTTTATGGAGACAGAGAACAGACTGGCAATCAGCAGAAAAAGGAACAAGTAGAGAACTCCACGAAGGAAGAGAAGGAAGTAAAGAGTGAGACGAATGCGAAGGAAGTAAAGAGTGAGACGAGTAAGAAGGAAAAGATCGATGATTTTGAGAACAGGTATTTCAAAGATAAAGATGGGAACTATAAACCCGCCACAATAGCATTAGTTAAATTTGTTCTCATGTTGGATTCACTGAATGATAAGAACCCGGCTCTTTTCTCCCTCCTGACATTGATACTCCTCACAGTACCTTTGTTTTTCTTCTTCCGTTCCAGTCCCAACATCCCTGATCTCAGGTACTCAGAGTTTATCGTGGCACTTACCTATACCTCTAATTGCTATAGTATCTATTCCATAGCAGGTAATCTTTTGGATTGTGGTCTTCTCCGCTTCCTTGCATACCTGATGGTCTTTGTCAGTCTCAGGCAGTTATCCGGTTTCAGTAAATCCCGTTTGTTTGGCTACATCGTCCTGACAGTTATCATATCCATCACAGTATTACTCCTCCTTTTCGGTGTATGGATATATCTCATCTATCTTGATATGTAAAGCTGTATCGCACCCGAATACTCGCTGTATGTCTTTTTCATTCAAAGAAACAAAATTATTGAGGGAATTTTAGATTTTCCCTATTTTAATTTGTTTCTTCAGAAATATTGTTTAAATTTGTAGCAAGAAAAATGGGAAATATGACTGCTTTACAGATGAATGCTGAAATGCTCCGTAACTTAAGTATAATTGCGGAGGATGAAAAACTGCTAAAACGAGCAGTAAAATATTTGCGTAAGCTTGCAGCAGAAAAGCAAACTGATCCGACGGCGTTTAGTCAGAAAGATTTTTTTGATCGTATTGAAAATGCACGGAATCAACCTGGCAGACAGTTTTCCAGTGTTGAAGAACTTGACCAATACATCCGTAGTTTATGAGTCGCTATTAAATTAATCTTCTTCAAAAACTGATAGGCAATTTGTCAATAGTTAATAATTATACAAATATAACTATTTCTTTTAACAGAGAATTTATCCTCCTTTTTTTTATAGATAACGACCCCATTAACTTCCGAACTCAATACTCGTTTCTGTATTGTGCTTCTGTCAGTGCATCAAGTAGTCCTTTGCACGCGTCTTCAATAAGATCGAGTGCCCAGACAAAGTCTTTTGTGCCTCCGTAGTAAGGATCAGGAATGGTGGGCTCACCGGCATATTTCTGCAGGTAGTCTGCCAGACAGATGATCTTGTCTGCCTGTTCTTTGTTGGTAGCGAGGCGTCGCAGGTCATGGATATTCTCATCATCCATGCCGATGAGGTAGTCGTAGCGCAGGAAATCCTCACGCTTTACCTGTTGTGCGCGGTGGTCAAAGAGATAGCCACGGGCTGCTCCCTGCACACGCATACGTTTGTCGGGCAACTGTCCGGTATGCCACGCGCCGATGCCCGCACTATTAATATAAAAGAGGTGGGAGAGGTTACGCTCCTCCACAAGGTGCTTCATGACGGCCTCGGCAGCCGGACTGCGACAGATATTCCCTAAACAGACGAACAACAGTTTTATTCTTTTCATATATTATTCAAGTTGTATGCAGATGATCGTGTATTTTGGAAATTCTCACCCCTATCGTAAGTTTCTTTCCATCCAGCGAAACATGAGTGGATCTGCTATCCTATAATATCCCTCTTCTCTTGTGATAAAGTCCAACTCTAATAACTTCTTAACTGCTGCCTGGGTAGAACTTGGAGACTTTAGCCGATGCTTCTTTGTAAATGCTGCAGAGCTGATACTCTTGACGGGTTGTTCTTCAAAGATGGCAAATAAGACTGCTTTTTGCATCTCTCCAACGAATTGAAGCAGTTCACGCATCTTACGATCATTCTGTTGGATGAGATCCTCAATTAATTTTTCAATTGTCGATACATCACATGTCTCTCCTACAGGAGTGATGGCATAGGCCGTGTTCATAATCTGCTGATTATATAGAGTTACGCCTTGAAGCGTTTCATATCCTTTTTTGACAGCTTCTGGAAGAATGTCTTTTTCTGCGGCCTTGAAATGTTTGATAACAAAATCTGTATATACATCTAAAGGGATAGCCTCCAGCTCAAGTGATCTTGCGGAGTTATAGAAAGGCCTTTGTGCAGAGCCGAACATCTCACTCATCACCCTGCGCTGACTACCGGAAAAGACGAACGTGGCATTCTTCGCTTTCTGAATGTAAGTCCTCAGAAGTGCCTCTACATTTTTCTCTGCATAGTAGGTGATTTGCTGGAATTCATCAATAACAATCAGACAGTGTTTGTCTGCTTCATCAAGGTAAGAGAAAATCTCTTCAAGTGTGTATTCGGGCCGGGTGATATCCCCTAATTTCACTTCAAAGGTAGGGGTGGCAGAAATGGGATCATATCCAAAAGAGGCCGTTAATGATTTCATCATCATCGGGAATAGTTTCATCATGCGCTCACTGCGTTTGGCAACCTTGTTAAAAACAGCATTCCCTAATACAAAGATGAATTCGCTCAGTGAACTTGTCTGCAGGATGTCAATGGAGATGGTAATATAATTCTCTTGGATTTCTTTTCGCTCAAAAACATAATCTATCAGTTTCGTTTTTCCCATTCGACGGGCAGCCGAAAGGACAACATTCTGCTGATTGGTAATGGCAAGGTGTAAATCCCTTGCCTCTTGCTGGCGGTCACAAAAATACTGAGGTGGTATGTAACCTGATATAATAAATGGGTTGAGATTTGCTGTCATATGCTATCATCTGTGATTCAACGCGACAAAGATACTAAATTAATCTGATTATTCAAAATAAATTATTTGAAATAAATAATTTTAAATGTTATGCGAAAAACAGGTTTTTTCTTCATTCTTTTATGGAAAAATCGTATATTTGTGGAGAATAATGAATAGTGTATGAGGAAATTAAGATATTTATGGTTGGTAATGTGCGTCGTGATGATGGCATTACCCATGAATGCGCAGACGGTAAAGAAACGTAGTCAGCAGGAGATTAGCCTGTTGGCGAAGCGTGCGTGTGCGGCATTTGAAGCAAAACGATTTCAGTCGGCCATCTCCCTGATGGATGAGTATAAGCAGTATGCGCCCCTGCCCCGGTATGGTTACTATATGCTGACGCTGAGTTGTCTGAAGACCGGACAGAACGAGCGTTGTGTCAACTATGGTAAGGAGTGGGAGAAGTCGGCCGACCGAGATAAGGATGAGCGTTGTAAGGCGTTGATCCTCGGTAATATGGGCGTGGCTTATTCCTTGATGGATCGTTATGAGGAGAGCATCGAATACTTCAGGCGTTCGTCGGTCATTCACCAACAAAAGGATAAGGAGCATTATGCCCGTGACTGTGAGAATATCGGTTATGGTTATTGGGCGTTGAAGGATTATGATCAGGCGCGGGAGTGGTTCCAGTGTGCTGCGGAGTCGTGGATGACGAATCTGAAGACGGATCTTTCGAAGGTAGAGCAGGGAAGATGTCATAATGCTGACTTAGGCAGGGTGCTGTACGACTGGTCGATGGCGTGTTATGCCGTAGGTGATGACAGCATGGGTAAGCGTTTGTTGCTCGCATCCTCTCGTTGTGGTTATGCAGAGGCGAAGGAGTATATTGAAGCTAATGGGATACAGAATTAATTGAAAATGGATAATTGAAAATGGATAATTGATAATCGCCAAAGGCAATTGAATATGAAGATGAAGAGACATTTATTTACGATAACAGTCTTGTCGGCATGTTTGCTTACAACGTCGGCACAGAAGAAGGCGTTGGATCATTCGGTATACGACGCATGGCAGTTGGTGGGACCCACGGCAATCTCTCCCAAGGGAAATATCCTCTCTTATGAGGTGAACCCACAAGAGGGGGATGGTTACCTGGTGGTAAGAAACATCAAACAGAACAGGGAGATCACGATTCCACGTGGTTATCGTGCTCAGATACTGGATAACGAACAACAGGTGGTGTGCCTGATCAAACCGTTCTTCAAGGATACCCGACAGGCAAAGATCAAGAAGAAGAAAGCAGAGGATATGCCCAAGGATACCCTCGCTATTATCAATACCAAGGACTTCTCAGTGAAGAAGTTTGCCTCGGTGCAGAGCTATCAGTTGGGCAAGCATGCTGTCGATGCGGTAGCTTTCCTGTCGACAGATACGGCGCTGATACCCAAGAAGGAGCGCACGAACAAGGATGTCGGCAAACCGCTGTTGGTGTATTCATTTGCCACTGGGGCGATGGATACCCTGAAGCATATCGGCAGTTATCACTTTGATAAACAGGGCAAGGCACTGACTGTTACCGTGAAGGAGAAGAAAAAGAAGATGCTCACGGGCTGGTATGACGTGGCACAGCGTACCCTGCGACTGCTCCCTGATACGATGGTGTACTACTCTCTGCCACAGTTTGACGAGATAGGTAGCAGGGCACTCTTTATTCAAGCTGCTGATACACTTGACAGTGGTAGCAAACACGGAGAACTGATGTGCATGTCGATAGCAGGAAATCAGTTGAAGAGCAGTAAACTGGTGGCCCTCGACCAGTTGAAGAATCTGCCCGAGGGATGGGGCATCACAGAGAACAGTCGTCCGTCGTTTAGTCGTGACGGTAAACGAATCTTCGTGGGTGTGCAACCCTATCAGGCTCCGAAGGATACATCCTTAGTACCTTTCGAGACGGCAGGACTGGATATCTGGAACTATAATGCCCCCGAGATCCCTCCAATGATGAAGGCTAACCTACAGCGTGACCTGTCACGAACGATGACAGCTGTGTATGACGGACAGCAACACCAGTTGATACCGCTGTCTACATCGCCTTACGATCGTGTAACCCTCATGGAAAGAGGGAATGCTCCGTATGCCCTGTCGATAGATCGCACGAAGACGATCGTCGCCACGCAGTGGGATATGCAGGGAGAACAGACCATCTCGTTGGTTAACCTGGGTAATGGTAAGCGTACCCCCGTCGTAACAGGAAAGGTGGATGCGGCATCTGCCTCTCCAGCCGGCAAGTATGTGGTATGGTATGATGCGCCCGAACGTTGTTGGATGGTGTATGATATCAATGCCGGTTCGACGGAGACGCTCTCTGCCAATATCCCCACCTGTATGTGGGATGAGGAGGATGATCATCCGATGATGCCGCAGGCGTATGGTATTGCAGGATGGACACAGAACGACCAGGAGGTGTTGATCTACGACCGTTATGATATCTGGAAGGTGAATCCCGCCAATGGTCATACGGTATGTCTGACGAAAGGTCAGGGTAGGGAGAAGCACCTCACCTATCGGTATATCCCCCTGAAAGATGCCGAGGAGGAACCCTTTATCCGTCCTAATGAATTATTGCATTTAAGCGTTTTTGACAATGTCACCAAGAAGAACGGTTACGCTACGGTGGCTGTGAACAAGCCGAGTGCTCCACAACTCCTTGCATTAGAGGGCTATGCGTATGCCAATCCGGTGAAGGCCAAGGATGCGAATGTGTATCTCTATAAGAAAGGTAACTTCCAGCATCCCATGGATCTGTATGTATCAACGGCTATCGGAAAGAAAGAACAGCAGTTGAGTCATATCAATCCCCAACAGAAGGATTACCTGTGGGGTACGGCAGAACTGTTCCACTGGTATGCCTACGATGGCACCCCGTTGGATGGTCTGTTGTATAAGCCGGAGAACTTCGATGAGAACAAGAAATACCCCGTGATGATCTATTTCTACGAGAAACGTTCGGAGAACCTGTATCAGTATTACTCCCCGGCACCCAGTCGCTCTACGGTGAACATCCCGTTCTATTGTTCTCGCGGTTATCTGGTCTTCGTGCCGGATATCGTCTATCATGCAGGTACACCGGGCGAGTCGGCTTACAACTGTATCGTCAGTGGTGCTGAGGCTCTGGCAAAGAACAAGTGGGTGGATAAGGAGAATATGGCGATTCAGGGACAGAGTTGGGGTGGTTATCAGGTGGCTTACCTGATTACACGTACCAATATGTTCAAGGCAGCAGGGGCAGGAGCACCTGTTGCGAATATGACGAGTGCCTATGGCGGTATCCGTTGGCAGTCGGGTATGAGCAGACAGTTCCAGTACGAACAGAGTCAGAGTCGTATCGGCAGGGATCTGTGGAGTGGTATCGAACTGTATATGGAGAACTCTCCCTTGTTTAAGTTGCCTAATGTGCAGACGCCTGTGCTGATCATGCACAACGATGCCGATGGTGCTGTGCCTTGGTATCAGGGTATTGAGATGTTCATGGGATTGCGTCGCTTGGGTAAACCGGCATGGTTGTTGGAGTATAATAACGAGGAGCATAACCTGAAGGAGCGTCGTAACAGTAAGGACCTGTCGATCCGTCTGCAACAGTTCTTCGATCATTATCTGAAAGGGGCTCCCGAACCGGCATGGATGAAATACGGCATCCCCACCTCTAAGAAAGGCCAGTACTTCGGTTTTGAGAATGCAGAGTGAGGGCTAAAGGATTTGTTTGCAAAATATTTGGAGATTTACCGCTTTTCCTTTATCTTTGCAAAAGTGTTTTTACAAAGGTGTTGTTCCGCTAGCTCAGTTGGTTTAGAGCGCCGCCTTGACAGGGCGGAGGTCACTGGTTCGAACCCAGTGCGGAACACGGGAAACGATATAGGGTGTGCAGTAGCACACCCTATATCATATTAGACCTTAAACTTTAGACCTTAAACTTTAAACCTTATACCATCAGAAGCGATATACAGCGAAGGTGCGGGCGGGAACGGTGAGCATCACCTTGTTGCCGCTGGCTTTAACCTTAGCCGTCTTAGGCACTACCACATTCTTGTTCTTCGTGGTGTTGGCAGCATCAGCACTGGCTGCATGCAGGGTTGTTACTGTACCGTCTTTGAAGAGATTCTTGGTTCCCTTGAGAGTTATCTCCACGGGCTTGTCTGCCTCTGAAGTGTTCACGATCTTGATAATATAGTTGTTATGATCCTTATCATAAACAGCAGAAGCACAGAGACCGTCCTTACCGGTGATGGGTTCCTTGTATTCTGTCAACTTCAGTACATGGGTACCCCTGTTGCAGGCGTACATCTGTTGTACGTAGTAGTTGGGCGTACGTACGGTAGTGAGGTTATCCATCCAGATCAGGTCGGGGCGCCACTGCCATCCGTCAACATGTGCGAACAATGGAGCATAGGTAGCCATGTGGACGATGTCGGCATTACGCTCGAAGCCGGTCATCAGGGCTGCCTCACAGATAGCTGCGTCGAACACGTTCTTTGCTTCGGGGAAATCGGCAGCATGTTCTTTGATATGACAAGCATATTCACCGGCGAACACCTTCGGGCCCTTACGGCTATAGTTGTCATAACGGGTGACATTATTCATGAACCAGTCTTGGTTGCAATAGTAGTGCTCATCCACCAGGTCTACCTTAAGACGGCGCATCTGCTCCCAACCGTAGTCGAACTTATCACCATCAGGAGACGGACCGGAAGAACCAACGATCTTGATTTCCGGATGACGGTCGCGCAGTACGGTGATGAACTTCTCCAGACGCTCTGGATAGAGAGGTCCCCACTGCTCATTACCGATACCTAAGAACTTCAGGTTGAAGGGTGCGGGGTGACCCATATCGGCACGCAGCTTACCCCACTTCGTGGTGACATCACCGTTAGCAAACTCAATCAGGTCGAGGGCATCCTGGATATACTCATCGAGCTTGTTCACAGGAATATGTGCATCAGAGTCATCATCATTCTGATACTGACAAGCCAGTCCTACATTTAAGATAGGTAATGGGGCAGCACCGATATACTCTGAGAGAAGGAACAACTCATAGAATCCCATGCCATACGTCTGGTAGTAGTTAGGATACATACGGTGAGGGAACGTGTAATTCCAGCGGTTCTCGTTGAGTGGACGGTTCTCTACCTGTCCTACAGAGTGCTTCCACTGATAACGGGTGCCGATATCAGTACCTTCCACGATACATCCGCCAGGGAAGCGGAAGATACCCGGATGAAGATCTTTCAGGTCGTTTACAAGGTCACGACGCAGTCCGTTCCAGTTGTCTTCCGGGAACAGTGATACATGATCGAGATCCACGCCGTCACCTTTCTGGTGGAAGATACGCAGGCCACCCTTTGCCACTGTCTTCTTACTGGTGAGGTTCACCTCATACTTCTTCCAGTCTTTGCTGTTGATGGTAACGGTCTGTTTGTCGATAATCTCGTTGTTCTCATCAATCAGTTCTACGCGAATCTCTGTCGACTTGCCGTTGGCTGCATGCAGACGTCCATAGACAGAGAAGAAATACTTCATGTCTTTCTTGAAGCCCATGCCGAAGAATCCGTGGTTGTCGATACCACTGCGCTTCTCACGATGACCGGGATCGAAGATGGTTACATAGTGGGGGTTACGGTCAAAGGCAGGACGGTCGGTGCTCAGTGATACCTTACCGAAGGTGTTCCATCCCATGAGGGATTGTGGAAACTCGAAGGATCTGTTTTCAACCATCTCGGCATACAGTCCGCCGTCGGCACCGAAGTTGATATCCTCGAAGAAGATACCATACATGGTCGTCTGGATGGGAGAGCCCTGTTTCTTAGCATCTAATACGAATGGGTGCAGTCCCTCATCGGCTGATATGGGCAAGGCAGCCATGAGGAGCGACACACATAGTGGAATGATTGCTTTTCTCATTTTCTTATTTTTTAATAGGTTGAATACTAAAACCAAAGCGTTTCTTATTATAGTTTACGCGATATTGCTTGAGGGCCTCGGCATCGCCACTCCAACTGTCGATACCACCCACACCGGCATGCTCAGAATCGATATAGACATGGGTGAACTTACTCTTCTCCAGCTGTTCGGAGTGACGTTGATCTTTCTCATCACCATCATCGAGCATCTCGATATCGTAATGTAGGGCAGAGGCATAGAAGGGTCGGCGACAAGAGATACGACAGCCATTGCCGTTGGCATCGGTCTGTTTCCACCAGCGCATATCACTCTTTGTTCCTGTCTCCTGCGGACGGATATAAGGATAGAACTGCTCATCGGCGGTCTGGCTGTAGATACCGATACGCTGCGATTCCTTACGGTCGATATAGTTTTCTATCGGACCGCGACCGTAGAACTCACTCTTGTCCATCGTGTATGGCATCTGGATATCCACACCGTAGCGGAACATATTGGGGATGTCTGCACCTTCGGTCGTCTCCATCGTCTGATGCAGCACGACCTGACCGTTGCTCTTGATGATATAGTTCATCGTGAGTGTAGCTTGTACCTCCGGCATCTCGAAGATAGCATCCACAGTTACCTGATTCTCTTTCAGTTTATTCTTACTCTTCACAGCCTTCAGATCCTTCAAAGTCAGGGTGGGATTCCTCCATACCTTGTACTTTGTGTGGATCTTGGCACCCATATCATTATCGGTTACGGCATGCCAGAAATTAGGTTTGATAGTGCCGCCCTCGCCGAGGATGGATACACCATTAGCCACATAACGGGTCATCAGTCCTGACTGCAGATTGAAGTCGATGGCCACATTCTTGTTGGAAACCGTTACGACACCCTTCTTCTTGTCCTTCTTAATTTTGAAGGTAGCAGTGGCGTCATACTCATCATCGTGGTTGTTCAGGTACTTACCCATCACAAACTGACGGTATGCCACCAACTGATTAGCTTCCATCAGAGGCTCTGCTTTCTTCAGACGGAAGTCGATGTTCAACTGCAGTTCCTTGTCGATATACTCTTCTTTATCCAACTGTACCGGCAGTGTGAATACCTCTTTTTGTTGCGGAGCGATATTCAGGTCGTTATATGTGCCGGTCTGCACCTGTTCGCCTTCTACCAACAGGGTCCACACCATCTTCACGTTTTTCAGATCCTTGAAGAAGTTCTCGTTGCGTACGGATATCTTTCCGTTCTTTACATCCACATCCTCGGCCCAGATATTCTGGTAGAAATAGCCCACCTCATACATATGCGGGTTGGGCACACGGTCAGGACTGATCAGTCCGTTACAGTTGAAGTTCTGATCTCCCTTCTCATCGTAGTTGTTATAATCGCCGGCATAGGTGTAGATCTTACGTCCCTGTGCGTCCTTGCCGTGCAAAGCCTGGTCTACGTAATCCCAGATAAATCCGCCTTGGAACTTAGGATACTTACGTACCAGATCCCAATACTCCTTGAAACCTCCACATGAGTTACCCATAGCATGACTGTACTCGCACTGGATCAACGGTTTTGTCTTCGTGGGGTCTTTTGCATAGCGCTCGCACCATTCCTGTGAGGCATACATCGGACACATGATCTCCGTGTTGTCACCGCCTTGCGCCCGCTCCCAGTGGATAGGTCTGTCGGCATCAACGGTCTTGATCCATTTGAAGACCTCTGCGAAGTTTGGTCCGTCGACCGTCTCATTACCCATACTCCAGATAATCACGCTGGGGTGATTGAAATTCACCCTGATGTTATGCTGGTTACGCTCCATGATCTGCTTGGCGAAGAGCGGCGTCTTGGAGATGGCGTCGTCGTGATAGCCGAAGCCATGACTCTCTTGGTTAGCCTCGGCACAGAGGTAGATACCGTATTCATCACACAACTCATACCATACGGGATCGTCGGGATAGTGACAGGTACGTACGGCATTGATATTAAACTGCTTCATGATCTTGATGTCCTGGATCATCCGTTCACGACTGACCACATAACCGCCATCAGGATCCATCTCATGACGGTCTACACCTTTTATATATATAGGCTGTCCGTTCACCAGCAGTTGGGCATTCTTGATCTCTACCTTACGGAAACCGATCTTCTGACAGATTACCTCGGTAGGCTCGGCTGCCACCTGCGTGATGGTCTTACGCCCTTTCTTGGTTGTCTTCACGGCATAGACGGAGGCAACAAGGCGATACAGATATGGTGTCTCAGCAGTCCATCGCTTACAGTCGGGTAGGGTAGCCTTGAAGGATTTTACACCGTTCTCTTCTGTTTCCTGAATGCCGGTCATCGTCATCTCCTTGCCCTGGGCATCCAACAACTGGTATTTTATGACGGTGTTAGCCGTAGCGGGAGCCTTGATGTCGAGCGTTCCGTCTTTATAATTGTTGGTCAGACTCTGTTTGATCTGCAGGTCATCCACGTGCACATCCTTATTCCGCGCATACAGATAACTGTCGCGGGCCACACCACTGAGGCGCCAGAAGTCCTGATCCTCGCAGTAGCTGCCGTCACTCCAACGGAACACCTGGAAGGCAAAGAGGTTGTCGCCGCTATGCAGATACGACGTGACATCAAACTCTGCGGCCATCTTACTGTCTTCCGCATAACCCACGAACTGTCCGTTCACCCACAGATAGATATTAGAGGTGACACTGCCGAAGTGGGCGATGATCTGCTTTCCATCCCAGTTGTTGGGAATCTTGACGATCTTGCGGTAGCTGCCCACGTGGTTGTCTTTCACCGGTACATAGGGCGGGTTGTTCTTGAAATGTCCTTTCCAGGCAAAACCGATATTCACATAGATAGGGTCGCCAAAGCCGTTTACTTCCCAGATGGCTGGGATCTTCATCGTGCCCCACCCCTTGTCGTTATAGTCGGTCTTGTAGAAATCGGTGGGACGCTGGTCGGCATTCTCCACCCATTTGAAGTTCCAGTTGCCATGCAGGGAGAGGAAATTCTCAGAGGCATTCATATCCCCTTTGAGTGCTTTCTCCTTATTCTCATAGGCAAAGAATGAGGCATGCGGGGCAAAACGGTTGATCTCGTTTACCTGCATGTCTTGCCATTCAGTAAACTGCTGTGCCTTTGCTTGGATGGCGAGGGCGCAGACTATCATCAGGAAATAAAGTTTTCTTTTCATATTACGGTTCATTATTTATTGTGCCATGCGGTAAATACACTCCATTGCCTTGGTATCCAACTTCTCCAGGGTGCCAATACACATCTTTCCACCCCTGCTGCATTTGTCTACCAGCACAGCAATCTCTTCATCTGTCAGTTCACGACCGATCAGTTCGCGCATATTCGTAGGCATGCCGATCGTCTTGTAGAAGGTTTCCATAGCCTGGATGCCACGCTCGGCCGTTCCTTCAGGATCGGTAAAGTCGTTGGTGATACCCATCACATTGACGGCGAACTGCACGAAACGGGATACGTGGTTCTTCATCACATAACGTGCCCAACTGGGCCAGATGGCTGCCAAACCTGCACCATGGGTGACACCGAACATACCACTGAGCTCATGCTCCAACTTATGTGAGGCGAAGTCTTTCTCCATACCGCACTCCATCAGGTTGTTGTGTGACAGACTGCCTGCCCACATGATCTGTGCACGATGACGGTAGTTCTCAGGCTCTTTCATCACCACGAGGGCACTGTCTTTGACGGTGCGCAACAAAGCTTCTGCCAGCGCATCGGTAAGATTCATATCCTGATGCTTGCAGAAATAGCGCTCCATGGTGTGCATCATGATATCCGTAGCTCCTGCCGCAGTCTGGTAAGGAGGTAAGGTAAAGGTGCGGACAGGGTTCATGATGGCAAACTTACAGCGACACAGATCACTGTTACAACCACGCTTGAGCATGCCCTCATCCTTGGTAATGACACAACTGTCGCTCATCTCACTGCCGGCAGCGGGGATCGTCAGCACTGTTCCGATGGGCAGACAGGCAGCGGGAACACCCTTGCCATCCCAGAAATCCCATACATCACCCTCGTAAGGAACACCGTAGCCAATGGCCTTGGAAGAGTCAATCACACTGCCGCCACCGACAGCTAAGATAAAGTCGACACCTTCTTTCCTACAGAGGTCTATACCCTCACGTACCTTTGACAGCAGTGGATTGGGAATCACACCACCTAACTCTACGTAGGGGATGCCGGCCTCTTGCAGCAAACCGAAGACCTTGTCTAACAAACCCGACTTACGGGCACTACTGCCACCATAGTGTACCAGCACCTTCGTGCCACCGTATTTCTTGATCAGTTGGGCCACTTGTTCTTCGGATTGCTTACCGAAAACCACCTGCGTGGGTGAATAGAAATTAAAATCTTTCATATGTTATATTTTTAGTAATTTACATAGTTTGCGGGAAACAGCTACAAATATACGAATAATTATTGAATAACTAATATTCCCTGACTACTTTTCTTCCTTCCATCCATGCCAGCATGTTCAATACGAGGTAATTCCAATTCTGGAAACCTTTGTTGATGATGGGCTCTCCTGTATCAGGATTGTAGTATTCGTGCAGGGCTCCTTCTTTCTTGAGGTCTTCTCCAAAAAGAAGAATGGTCTTCTCAGCCAACTGTCGTGCCTCTTTCTTAAAGCCATAATCACACAGTCCGCGGAATACCATGTAATTGGAGATTCCCCATATCGGTCCTTGCCAGTTGGAAGGGTTGTGGGTAGCGCGCATATTGTACATCTTCTCCAACTTAGATAGCGTACGTACACCATAGGGAGCACAGAAGGTACGCTCGTCCATCAGGTTCTCTCTTACCATACGCTGTGCCTGTTCGGGAGTGGCGACACCTGCCCATAGGGCCATAAAGCCTGACCAGCATCCCAGTCGTTGGATCAAACAAGGATAGTCACGGGGAGCGCCCTCATGAAGGATCATCTGTGTGCCGAAGATGGTCTGTGGCTGTCCTTGATAGGGTAACAGATTGAGGTCCACACTGTAATACATGCCGTCTTTCTCATCCCAACAGTATTCACGGATACTATGCAGGAGGGAGTCGGCCATTGCCATGTACTGATCCTTTTGCTTTGTAAGAGAGAGTTTTTCAGAGAGGAAAGCCATGGCTCTCAACTCCTTATACATAAGACAGTTGAGATAGATACTGGCAGAACTACCTTTTGGTCGGAAAAAGGTAGAGGGATCATTGTCCACACCTATCGCTAAGTCGTCTTGCCAATAGTACAATCCGGTGGCAAGATGACGATGGTGGTCATGGTAGTTTTTGATGAAGGCCTCCATACGTGGGAAATAACTGCGTAGCCATTCCGCGTTCCGATTCCCTGAGGTGGCGTGCTCCATACTTTGCTTTACGAGGAAGGCGGCATGCTGTGCCAGACAAGGCTTGTGCATATTGGTGCTGTAGATGTCCTTCGGCTTGATGATGTCAGGATTCGTTTTCCCGTCGATGACCATGGGCATATAACCATCCTCTGGTGAGGTATACGCCAGATAGTTCAACACACATCCTTGTTCATACTCAAAAGCTTCCTGAAGGTCATTCTCTGTCCCTATGTCTTCAAGAATCTGACGTAATGCCACGTCAGAGAGCCATGAGTCCCAATCCCACAGAACGTTGTCGTAAGACTTACTGCCTGGTGTTATGTATGGATAGATAAGAGCTGTTCCTGATGGTTTTCTGAACATCTGCTTGTAATCGGCATAGACATGTTGTTTGATGAGTTGCTGATATTCTTTGACTGTCTTTCCTCCTTTGGCATGCGCTATACATACGATGAAGAGGCCTGCAGACAGTAAAAGTGCTTTTTTCACGATCTTCTTCATGACAATCCTTTTTGTATCGAGTGCAAATATAATAATTTTTTATAAAAGTTTTGTGTCGTATCCAAAAATGTTTATCTTTGCGCTTGTTATTTGAGAACCTCAAAATACCATTAAAAATTATTTAAAGATTCAGACTATGGAACAAAAACAAAACAGCAAGATTAGAGAGGCCAGCATCATTGCAGCTGGAATCGTCGTAGGTATGCTGGCTCTGGGACTGACCCTGAAGGCCGGTATCGATCATTTTACGGAGAAAGACCGTAAGGTGACAGTGAAGGGATTGGCAGAACAAGAGGTTGAGGCCGACAAGGTGACATGGCCCATCCAGACAAAAGAGATAGGTAATGACCTGCCGCAGTTGTATAATAAGATCAACAAGACAACGGCAACCATCAAGCAGTTCCTCACCAAGAACGGCATCAAGAACGAGGAGATCAGCGTGAATGCTCCTACTGTCGTCGACCTGAATGCCGAGCGATATGGTGACAACAACCGTGGTTACCGCTATAATATCACCTCCACGATCACCGTCTCCTCACGTAATGTGCAACAGGTGCGCAAGCTCATTGCCCGTCAGGGAGAACTGTTGCAAGAGGGTATCGCTATCGTTGATGGTGGTTATGATGCCCCTGCCACCCGTTATGAGTATGTCTCCTTCAAGGAGATGAAACCCAAGATGATGACCGAGGCCATCGAGAATGCGGAGCAGACAGCCCGTCAGTTTGCGGAGAACTCACATTCTAAGATCAACAAGATCATCACCGCCGATCAGGGACAATTCTCTATCGAGAATCGTGATGAGAACACGCCGTACATCAAGAAGGTGCGCGTCGTAACCACCGTTACCTACTCATTGAAGAACTGATACCAGACTAATCGGGTACCAATTAGTCGAGTATTTGGTATTAAAAGTCAACTAATCGAGTACTGATTAGTCGAGTATTGATGATAAAAAGCAGAGTCCGCAATACACGCGGACTCTGTTTGTATCACTCTTTTGTTAATGTTTCAACGGGAATGATGCTGATGGAGCATAGTGAGACGTCGGCCTTTTTGTCAGGTAAAGATACGGAGATGGTATGACGTCCTGCCCGATCAAATCGCATCCATCCCATAGGACGACTGAGCGGGATCTCCACTGCACGTTGTTGATTCTGCACGAAATGACCCTCATCACTTTCGATCTTACATACAACCTTCGTGTTATTACCCTTCAGGGTAAGAGCCAATTGATAGAGGCCAGGTGATTTAATGTCAACAGTCCAAGATAATGATCCACCTTCATTTAAGTCTGAACAACAGTGGACGTGTTTCCATTCTCCAAATTTCTCTGCCCAACTAATCTTATTGACATGACAGTTGTTGGTTTCTGCGAACTGAACGGATACGTTTTCCAGACCATAATCAGTGTCCACGGCTAATGTGTTATCCACTACGACGTTAGCTTCTTGCATCTTCAGTTCTATGACATTTACCAGTGCATCTGGTTGCTGATAGGGTAGGGATAGTTTAGTCCAACCGTTTTCCTGAGTGATATGCAAAGAAGAACCGTTACGTCTGCCAAGGATTTTTGCAGAAAGGATGGGGTTCTTCAGCCCAGGTAAATAAAGTCTTCCTGTCCGTGGCCATTCGTATATCATCAAATAGAGTTTATTACCTTTTTTTATCACATCACCCCATGGCATAGCATGTTTCCAGGGAGACGGTTCACTCTCATAGATTACCTGTGGGTAACGAGCTATCCACTTACCTGCTTCTCGAAGAGATTGTTGTATCATTTCCGGAATATTTCCTTTACCGTCCGGACCAACATTTAGCATATATGTACCACCACGAGCTATAGTAGATAGTAGTAATTGCAGAATCTGTTTCGGTGATTTCCAATTTTGGTCATACCAGGCATAGCCCCAGGTATCGTTTGTAACATCTACACTTTCCCACAATCCTTCCACATTCTCGAAAGGAACTTCCATATCACCCAAACACTGATAATCACCTAAGTTGTGGCCGATGCGACTGGATATAAGAGCATGAGGCTGATTACGGCGTACTACTGCAACCAACTTCTCTGCATATTCCTTGGGCATTCCAGACGGCATGTCGAACCAAATCAGTTCTAATTTTCCATAATTTTTCGTAATCTCTTCTACTTGTGGCAAGCATTTCTCATGGAAATAGTCATCAATGGTTTTGGAATTACCTTGTGCATCCACCTTTGGCCCGCGTGTGGCCCCTGGATAGGTCCAGTCATAGTTGTGAGAATAATAAATGCCGAGGCCGAGGCCAAGTTTGGTACAGGCCTCAGATAGCTCTTTAAGAGGGTCTCGTTTGAAGGGAGTAGCATCATATATGTTGAAAGCGTCTGCAGATGAGTGGAACATGGCAAATCCCTCATGATGCTTGCTGGTAATAACGATATATCTCATACCTGCATCCTTGGCTAACTGTGCAATCTTCATGGCGTCAAAGTCTTGCGGATTAAAATGTCTGGCGGCAGCCATGTACTCCCGCCGGTCAATATTTGCCATACTGCGATTCAATATCCATTCAGAAACGCCATAATATGTTTTACCGTCCCATTTGCCTGCCAGTTCGGAGAACAATCCCCAGTGGATGAACATGGCATATTTCCCCTTTTTGAATAATTGTCCGCGCTCCCCCAAAGAAAGACTATTATCTGAATGATTGTGCCCATTGACACTTGTTTTTTCCTCTGTTGGAAGACCGTCGATAGTCATATCTTCAGTAGGTTTTTTCGGATAGGCTTTCAGATAGTTAGCTATCTTTTGTGCTATCATATGAGCTCCTTCGTCATTAGGATGGATGGCATCGGGCAATAGCTGTGGAAGACCTTCAAATAAAGGATGCATATCAAGAACTTCTATATGCATCTTTCGGGCCGCTTCAATAATCAACGGGTTGATATCTCGCACGATGGCTTTGTCCCAGATACCTGTGGTGTCGTTGGTAAAACCGGGAATAGCAGTCATCAAGATGACCCGTGGGTGAGAAGGCAAATGCTGATACCGACGAATCAGTTCACAGGCATCCTCAACAAAGTCGTTCTTGTAAATCCGATTCTTTAGTTTTGCATCATTGCCGCCAAGGTCAATCAATACAATATCAGGTCTTGACTGCATGGAAGGTTCGTATTTTTCTTTGTCCCAATAAGGACTATTGCCTTTCCGAAGCATTGTGCAGCCGCTCCTTCCATAGTTCTCAACGTGGTATTTTGTGCCAAGAAGTTTTCCCAACAGAGCAGGATATGAATTCTCACTCCATGGTTTGGTAGTTCCGTAACCCTCTGTGATGCTGGCTCCTACGCAGGATATTCTGACAGTCTGTGACTGAGCATACACTACTGAACTGAGGAGAAAGAAAAAAACAATAATAACTTTCTTCATCATCTGTCTTTGTTATTTAATTTGTTATTTAAAAGGATAGCGATTGGGCACATATACTGTTCTCCTTTATACTCTTTTCCCTGCAATGTGCAATGGTGTAATCCTTTTTTCAGATGGATTACTCCTACCTTGAGACGATTAGTACCTTGTCGTTCGGTAAATCCTTGATAGGACACTTCAAAGGATTGGTTGTCGATGGTAACCATTACAGTACCTTGATCTTCTGCCTTTACGGTATTATAGTCAAGATATAAGGTGTATGTTGCCTTTTCGTTTAATCGGAAAGACCAATCCATCTGTTGGCTGTTATCTTTCCAGTTTTTTACATAATTCCTATTCACCTTGCCGTCGCCGTATCCCAGTCCCTTGCCAGTCAATGTTGCATCGAAGGTATATAGGATATTGTCTGTATGAGCATTGAGCAGGCGATCAGGACATGCATCGGTTTTCTTGTCTATCGTGAAAGCAACAACTGTACTCAACGTGTCGGGCATGGGTCCGGATAATAGGAGTTGACAATCATCTTTATTGATTCTCTTCCATCTTACTTCTTTCTGCTGTTGTTCTGAAAGCATCCATGCCTTACGGATATTACTGCGTAATCCTCCGATGGTGATACGACCGTCTTTCGGCCACTGATGGATATGTGCATAGAGCGTGTCATACTTAGCGGTCAATACGCCCCACTGTTGTATCGGGAGATCTGTACGGCCTGCCCCATAGATACTGTTGCCGTTTTTCTTCATCCAGTTGCCAATGCCGAGAAAGATATCCACATCCCGCTGATCCCATTTGCCATTACCCATCGGCCCTACATTCATCAGGATGTTTCCTCCTTTGGAAACAGCCGATTCGATGAGCCTTACGAAATGCTTGACACTCTTACGTTTTGTATCAGAAGCACTATACCCGTACGACTCATTGGTGGTGGGGATGCTCTCCCAGAGACCTTGTTGTGGGAAGAAGAAAGCTGCTCGGTCACCGGTATTCACATAGTCACCCATGTTCATCTTACCGAATCTTACCAATCGTCCGTTAACAACAATCTGTTGTTTTGGGTCCGCTTTGCGTATAGCCTTGAGGATTCGGATATTTTGATATAATGGTAGTTTGCCTGGAGTGTCGAACCACAGAATATCTGGCTGATAGTTGTGTATCAGTTCCAGGATCTGAGGAATGGATTTTTCTTTGACATACTTGTCGGCTTCAGCCAGATAATGGTGATACTCACTATTCCACCAGTTGGTACCCCCTAATAGCTTGTCACCACCGGGGTGGTCATATTCCCAGTCGTTACCTGGAGCACAGGGATGTTCCCAGTCGAAAGCATGCGAGTAGTAAAATCCGAATTTTACACCATACTTACGTGCTGCATTCCGCAATTCCATCATCGGATCACGTTTGAAGGATGTCTGTCGGATATCATAGGGATAGGCATCAGACGGAAACATCGCGAAACCGTCATGGTGTTTGGCTGTGATAATAAAATATCTCATTCCAGCCTTGACAGCTGTCTTAATCCATTCCTCCGCATCAAAGAGGTAGGGATTGAAACTGCTTACAAGTGAGTCTTTATAAACAGTAAGAGGAATCTTTTCTTTCCTCATCAGGTGTTCGGAGTACCCACTGACAGGTTTCCCCATCCAATAACCGGCAGCAGTGGAATAGACCCCCCAGTGAATAAAACAACCGAAACGTGCTTCTTTATACCATGCTGTACGCTCATCTTTGTTTTTCTGGGAGGCTGTCCACCAGCCTTTGATAGCTTCTTTTATCTCCTGCATGTCTTCAGGCAGATCTGTTGATGTGGGGATCTCAAATCCCTGTTCATCTCCCTTGTTTGTCTGTTGGGCATTGGCAGAGGCAACAGTCAACAGGAACGTGCTTAGGATAATAATAGTTCTTTTGTTCATGATGAATATACGAGAAATAATTATTCTTCATCCACGATGCTGAAGAACCGATCGCTGTTGGTTTGCAGTTTTACAGCAGGTAGTTTCTTCTTCAGTGTGAGTTCTACGATATGTACGAATTGATTGTCATGAACCTTCGGCACGTTGACAATGGTTCCTTTCGCCGATGTTGTCACCTTGAGTTTCGTATTGCCGTGCAACATCTTTGCCTGTTTGACGCTCAGGGATTTCTCGAGAACCAGTTTCTGATCAGAGGGCCAGTCATAAACGCATAGATAAAGGAGGGTGGTGCTCTTGTTGTCTTTACGGATGCATTCACCCCATGACGGATAGAGCAAACTCCGTTGTGTGCCGTAAACAACCTCCCCGTTCTCTTTCAGCCATTCTCCAACGGTCTTCAGACATTGCTGTGCTTCTTGAGGAACTTGTCCGTTTCCATCCGGACCGACATTCAGCAACAGGTTTCCTCCTCTTGCAGCACACATCAACAACGTGCGGATAATGTCCTCAGACGATTTCCATCTGTTCTCCCAACTCTTATATCCCCATGAAGAACCTATATTCATACAGGTTTCCCAATACACACCCTTTACATCATCGGGGTTGGGTACTTTTCCTTCCGGTGTCTTATAGTCACCGGGGAAATTTGGGCGTTTCAGACGGTCGTTGGTGATAATCTGTGGATAGTCAATCAACAAATCCTGTATTTCTTTCGCAAGGGCATCAGTCATGCGAGTAGGGGTGTCAAACCACAAGACAGCCATGTCTTTATAACGGTTGAGCAACTCTTTAATCTGCGGAATAGATACCTGGTGGATATAATCCTCAAACGAACGCTCTAACTGAATATAATCCCATGCGCCATGGTTTGCTTCCGTAAACTGATTCACTCTTGTGGAATCGGGGTTGTCCCAGCCTTCATTCATCACCTTACGCGCCGTTGAACCACCTGGATTGTTCCAGTCTTGGGCATGAGAATAGTAGAACCCAATCTTCATGCCATATTTCCGACAGGCTTGTGCAACCATATCTACGATATCTTTTTTGTAGGGTGTGTAGTCAACAATGTTGAAATGACTGGCATTACTCTTGAACATGGCAAAACCATCGTGATGCTTTGAAGTAAACACTACATATTTCATTCCTGCCCGCTTTGCCATCAAAACGAGGCTGTCGGCAGAGAATCCCACGGGGTTGAAAGTGCTGGCTTTTGCACGGTATTCCATCACAGGAATCTTACATCTGTTCATAATCCATTCTGCACCACCCCGTCGTTGTTGGTAACCATTATATACTCCTCCGTAAAGACAGTAGGGCCCCCAATGAACAAACAAACCGAACTTTGCTTCTTGCCACCAGTCCATTTTGTTGACAGGTGTCTGCTTCTGTTTGGCTCCCACACTGAGAGTCATCATCATTGCTAATAGATAAACAATAATTTTTTTCATATGTATGTATTTTAGAAAATTAATGATTGCAGAATATGTATTTCCTTGTCAGATTCCTTAAATTGGTACAATCCAGGTTTCTCAACATGTATTGTAGAATGGTGGATTTTGATGTTTCCAGGAGCATAAAACACGCCCCAATAGTTATCGTTCATCATTTTCCCGCCAACAATCTGGCAGTTTTCATCATTCCGAATGATATCAAGGTCTTTTTCCTTGAAGTGAGATAGTTTTTCAATAGTGGTGTTAGGCATGACTAAATAGGCATAGCTTTCGTTGAGAGGCTGTGCTCCGTGGTCAATATAAATAGTAGTAATATTTTCTGTAGCAGTCTCATCGCTATAGGCACCCATATTGTCTGCCCACAGTCCTTTACGTAAAGATGCTTCAGCGATCATATGACCATCTTGAAGCATAATATATCCAATGTTATGATGGAAAAGCCGTTCCTTTCCCATGGTTGTTTTTTGAGAGATGATCTCTTTTTTGCCTTTCTTGATTCTAATTAGCGGGCCACGAGATAATCGTTGATCAATGGCTGTTGTAACATGAAGAATACTATCAGAGTGAAGACCAGCCCCGAGGCAGACAACTGCGTCGGGTGTGAAGAACCATGCCTTCTTGGCCCTTAGGTGGTCGCGTGAGTAATCCATGGCACTGACACCATACATTCCTTCAGAGACACCTCCAACCATACTACTGCTGTTGCGCTCATTACGATATTTCTGATCTACTGGAATATCTGATTCGTAAGCTGTCGTTCCTGGCACTTTCCTCCAATCCCAACAGGGAAGTGCATCCATATAGTCATCTTTATCCATATAGAAGTAGGTAGCACCATCTCCCAGGTAAAAGCCTCTGATATTATCCTCGTTGACATGTTCTGAGCCGATGGTTCTACATGAATGCATCTTTACCGATGCCATCCAGGTAGGTGTACGATGAATGGTATAATCAGAATAAGGGAAGTGTTTGTGTCCTACTAATGGATTACTGCCTAGAGGGAATCCTGAGATACCCAGATCTTGTGCACAAAAAGCAGTCATGTACCCTTTATGTGTGGATGCATGCATAAACAACTGTCGTCCTAATGAACTGATATCCATATGCCGATGCCATATTACCCATTTGTATCCATTTTCTACCAGGTTAACGAGTATTGATCGCTGATGATCTGTTAATTGATAGGAAGTATTCTCAAACAGTTTGTAAAAGAAAGACATACTGCTCAAGAAAGCTAATCCGTAATTGCCAAACTGCTGTTGTGGACCATGTAGATGATAGCTCCAATCGGGTTGTATTCCATCAACACCTTCTGTTGTGATTTCAGAAACGATGGTATCTCTGGCTTGTTTGACCAATAGCTCATCGTCGGTCAGTAGTCCCTTTATCATCATGTTGGAAGCCAGCCAAACCTTATTCTGTCCTGTCATGCCGAAGTGTGCTTTATTCATAACAGAAAGTGCACCATTCCGCTCTTCTTCATTTAGTTGATCTTCAAAAATCAGAAATGCTTGTCCTAATGTGCGGGGAATGCCTATCTCATTTTGCCACCAGTTCGAACATTCTGGCATGTTCTTAAACCAAAAACCAAGTATTTGGTGAATCTGTTTCTCTATTTGTTTATCATGATATAATGGGGTGGTGTCAGAGGCATATAACTTACATAACTCCAAAGCCCTTTCTGTATGTTGCTTAGGTTGCCATGAGGTTCGTTTCTTATCTTTGTAATTAATGTCTGCGAAAGAACCGTCTGGCTGGAGCAAGGACAAATATTGTTTAATCTTTTCAATGTTCAGTGGATACTTATTCATGAGCTCTTGTACCATTTGGTCCCCAATCTTTCGTTCAACAGGCAGAAGAATCAGGTCGTTTAGCAATGTATCATTATGATTTGATTGAGGTACCAGTAACTTGAGATAGTTTCTTTTCAGGGTCGTTAGATCAGAACCCTTTACCGAAACTAGTACAGAAAACAGGATAACTATCAAAAGGAAATAATTCTTTTTCATACTTTCGTTATTTTTTGCAAATATACCTTTTTTGTTATGGGCCCGTTTTTAATATTATTTCAATTTCTAAGAAAATAGTTCAATTCATATCTTTTGAGTGGATTAGTGGAATATTTTTTATAAGTTTTGATACGATATTTTCCCTTTTTGTATATGTTCTTTTATATATTTGCAGAAAAACATATAAAGCAATGAAAAGACATGATTATAAGAGATTTACACTATTATTGTCAGTAGTGATAACAGTGAGCCTTCATGCGTCTCCTAATCCCTTAACCCTATGGTATCAACAGGCTGCTCAAATGTGGGAGGAGGCTATACCTTTAGGTAATGGACGAATGGGAGCGATGGTGTTTGGTGGTGCTCAAAGAGATCATTATCAGATGAATGAGGAAACCTTATGGTCGGGAACTCCCCGTGATGGGAATAATGAGGAGGCTTTCCCGGTCTTGTCACTGGTTAGGGAGGCGGTTAATAAGGGTGATTACAAACGAGCGGAGATCTTGTGGAAGGAGCATGCTCAAGGTCCTTATTCTGCACGTTATCTTCCTATGGGTGACTTGTTTATTAATATGCATCACGACTCTTTAGTCAATCATTATCGTAGGGAACTGGATCTTAGAACTGCAGTCAACAAGGTTACATATAAGGTAGGAAAAGCCATGTATGAGCGTTCTACGTTTATCTCTTATCCGGATCAGGTTATGGTTATTCACTTGAATAAAAAAGGTAGGGGACCTCTTTCTTTTGACATTCAGCTCATTAGTGAACTTCGTTATGAACTATCTTCTGCTAACGGAAAAGAACTGGTTTTGAAAGGAAGAACACCCATCTACGTGGCAGCTCGTGATTATGATCCTATGCAGATTGTCTATGATAACCAGTCGGGTATAGAATTTGAGATGCGTATCAGGATCTTGGAGGAGGATGCTAAGGTGACTGTTAAGAAAGACCTGTTAACTGTTGATGCCAACCAGGCTGTTACTGTTCTCGTAGCATCGGCAACAAATTTTGACCCTAATGATCCAATGATCATTTCTCGAGAAGTCAGTCCCACAACAAAAAACTTATCTACATTGAGTAAACTGAATGGTATTACCTATAAAAAACTTTTAAAGAATCATCTGGATGATTACCAATCTTTATTCGGTCGTGTGGATCTGTCTTTAGGAAAAGTACAGAGACAGAAAGAACTAATGCCTACAGACCAGCGGCTAGCGGCGTTTGAGAAAGATGACAGTGATCAGGGTATTACAGAATTATATTTTCAGTATGGTCGTTATCTGACGATTGCAGCATCAAGGGCAGGCGGCTTACCTACTAACTTACAAGGTATTTGGAATCGACATGTCTTTCCTTCATGGGGGGCTAATTATACTGTGAATATTAATACAGAAATGAACTATTGGCCTACAGATGTGACAAACCTTTCAGAGTGTTTCAGTCCGTTAGCTGATTTCGTTAAACGATTGTCAGTCAATGGAGCGAAGACTGCAAAGGTAAATTATCATATTACAGATGGATGGACAGCACATCACAACTCTGATGTCTGGGCTATGACATGGCCTACCGGTGGATATGCCTCAGATCCAAAGGGAGCACCACGATGGTCATGTTGGCCGATGGGTGGCGTATGGTTCTGCCAGAATCTTTTTGATCATTACCTTTTTACTGGTAATAAAAACTTTTTACGTGATACAGCTTTCCCCTTGATGGAGGGCTCTGTACAATTCTTGCTGCAATGGTTACAGAAAGATAAAAGTGGCTATTGGGTTACCAACCCTTCTACATCTCCTGAGAACCGGTTCTATTACATTGACAAAGAAGGTAACCGACAGGAAGGATCTGTGTCAAAAGCGAGTACTATGGATATGGCAATGATAAAAGATCTGTTTAACAACTATCTCCATGCGGCAAAAATACTGCAGGTTAAGCCCCTTGATATAAAAGATGTCTTAGACAATCTCTTTCCTTACCAGATAGGATCGAAAGGACAGCTGTTGGAATGGTTTGAGGAGTTTGAGGAACAAGACCCACAACACCGCCATGCCTCTCATTTGTTTGGGCTACACCCTGGCCAGCAGATATTACCTAGGAGAGATCAATTGTTAGCAGATGCATGCAGAAAAACTCTTCTTCTAAGAGGTGATGGCGGAACAGGTTGGTCTATGGCATGGAAGATAAATTTTTGGGCGCGATTGGAAGATGGAAATCATGCTTATATGATGTTAAGGAATGGCTTGAAGGTTGTCAAGGCCACAGGTGTATCTACGAAAGGTGGGGGTACTTATCCGAATCTTTTTGATGCTCATCCGCCCTTCCAAATTGATGGAAACTATGGTGGAACAGCAGGCATTGCGGAGATGCTGATACAAAGCCATGCAGGATATATTCATCTTTTACCAGCATTGCCAGATCAGTGGCAGACAGGCTCAGTTAAGGGATTGCGTGCCAGAGGAGGATTCACTGTGGATATGAGTTGGGACAAAGGTGTTATCACTCATCTGCGGATATATTCCTCGACAGGAGGCGATTGTGTCGTTGCTTCCTCATTAAAATATGGTAGGCAAATTTCTTCTGATGATGGTGTACTGTGTATGGTTGCACAGCTATCACCCCGCATAAAGGGTAGTAGCCTATCATCGGACTCTATAGATCTGACTGGATTGAATGTCCTATCATGGCACACTGTGAAAGATCATTGTTACGGTTTCTGATTATTTTACTAAATATGTTGTCGCATATGATTTACAAAATGGACTACGGAAGAAGATTCTTGTCCTTAATAGTTTTCCTAATGGCCACTGCATTTTCTTGTTATGGACAACAAACGAGCAAATGGGTGTACCCTTCTCCGAAAGGGGCATTATTATACACATCAACAGAACGAGGTGATCATATTATGGATTATTCCCATGCTGGATATGAAGGAGGCGGTGTGGCTTTGCCTGAAGTAAAAACAATGAAAGTCGTTTCACCTGTTCCTGGTGAAGATGATTATACAGCCCTCATTCAACGGGCCATCGATGAGGTGTCTGCACTGCCTTTAGAGAATGGCTTTCGTGGAGCAGTGGTTCTGAGTGAGGGTGATTATCCCTGTCAGGGTAGTCTGCAAATATCTGCTGATGGCGTAGTTCTTCGAGGCACTCTTATCAATGGTGAGAAAAAGAGTACGATACGGATGTATGGTGATAAGCATACGGCTATTGTCTTACGTAGATTGGCAAAAGTTCGCAATAGTACGACATTGAATAATGCTGTAAAAGTAATAGACAAGTATGTTCCTTTCGGTACTTATCAATTACATGTCTCTGATGCTTCTTCTTTCAAAGCAGGAGATGTGATATGCATCAGTAAACCAGTTACAAAGCAGTGGGTAGAGTATATGCAGATGCATAACATGTGGCGAGATGGCAAACACCAGACATGGATAGCGGTGGGTAGTGATTTGACAACGGAGCGTACGGTTCTGCAGGTTAATGGAAATACCATTATCCTAAAAGAACCTCTCGCTGATGCCTATGATGCACAATTCACGGATGATAACACAACGGTTAGCCATGCTCCTTCAGATAATCGTTTATGGCACTCCGGTGTTGAGCATCTCAAGATAGTGTCGCCCGATCAGGCTGTGAGTCACAGAGTAGCTAAGTATTACGGTCTTCGTATTAATGGTGTGGATTGTTGGGCGAATGACTTAGATTTATATGAAACGATGGAGAGTGTGGGAGTAACGGGAAAGCGAATAACCCTCAGGAATGTCAATGTGATCAGGAAAGCTCTTCATCAAGGTCCTTCAAAACCAGCTGAGTTTGCCCCAAACGGAACACAGGTATTGATGGATAGATGCTCCGTTGAAGGCAATAATGTATGGTATGTGGGAATCGGTGCCAAAGTGATGGGGCCTATTGTCATGCTTAACTGTCGCTTCATCGGTAATGGGTGTATTGAAGGTCATCAGCGTTGGAGTACAGCCTTTTTGTTAGATAACTGTGAGTTGACCGGAGGCGGAATTGACTTTATCAACAGAGGTGAGATGGGTTCTGGTCATGGTTGGGGAACGGCATGGGCTGTTGCATGGAATAGTCGTGCGGCTTTTCTTATCAATCAGAATCCACCAGGAACCATGAATTGGATGATAGGATGTAAAGGAAAGAGGATCATACAGCGTCGTCCATTCTCAAAAGAGGGGCCGATGATTCCAGAAGGTGAGTTTGACTGTTACGAGGAGACTGTCACCCCGAATAGTCTTTACCTTACACAATTAAAGAACCGGCTCGGTGTTGAGGCCGTCCATGCCATAGGTTATTAATACTTGTCTTGTTTTGGTTATATAGTTGTGCGAAGAAGTGAAACAGCCTGTGAAGGTATCTTTCACTTCTTCTTATTTGTCTCAGCATACTCACTCGGTGCACACCCATAAACAGCTTTGAAGCACTTGCTGAAATAAGCTTGACTATTGAATCCGGTTTGAACAGCGATGTCAAAGATACTGAAATCAGTGTCCTGAAGCAATTGGGCAGCAACCTCCAAACGTTTGTTACGTATCAGTTCTATGGGAGAAAGATCAGTAACATTCTTCATCTTTCGGTAAAGGTTTGTTCTACTAACACCAATCTCCTGACAGATATAATCTACGTTTAAATCGGAATTGGATAAGTTCGCCTCTATAACAGAGAAGAATTTCTGTATGAATCTGTCGCTTCCTTCCGCAGTATCAATGCCAAGGGCTTCAGGTGAGAATGTCTTACCATATTTCTCTTTCAGTTTAATACGTGCGTCAATGATATTCTTTATTCGGTAGATCAGCACATCAATATTGAAGGGTTTAATGATATAATCATCAGCTCCCATAGTATATCCTTCAATAATATGTACCGTCATCGACTTGGCTGTCATCAGAATAACGGGAATATGTCCGATAAGCATATCCTCTTTGATTCGTTTGCATAACTCCAGCCCGTCCATTTTCGGCATCATCACATCACTTACAATAATGTCAGGCAACTTATCCGAAGCCTTGTCAAGTCCTGATTTTCCATCTGAGGCTTCGATTACAAAAAAGTAAGGATCTAAGCAGTTGGCGATGTACTTGCGAACTTCATCATTATCCTCTACTAACAGTACGGTGTATTTCTTCTCAATATTCAGTTCTTCTTTCTTTAGTTTGGAAGGCAACACATCCGTCATAATCTGATCTTTCACCGATGCATCCATATCTTCCGGCTTATAAAGATCTTTATCAATAGGAATAGTCAACCAGAAATGAGCACCACCATCTTTATTGTTGAAAGCTTTTATTATACCGTGGTGAAGCTCAATGATAGAACGGGTAAGACTCAATCCGATTCCCGTTCCAGCTTCCTTTGTCTTATTATTGTTCGTAGCCTGATAGAAAGGTTCAAAGATTCGTGTCAATTCTTCCTCGGGTATCCCTCGGCCATCATCGATAACTTCCAATACCAGCATCTTTTCATTGTCAAGAACTGTATTAAGAGTTTTCTTTGTCTCTTCATCCAGTGCGTTTTTCTCAATGCTGTTGGCTATTATCTGTATGTGTCCGCCGTTTGGAGTATTCTTTATGGCATTAGACAATAAGTTAAATAGCACTTTTTCAAACATAAACTTGTCATACCATGCCTGAAGGTGCTGGTTTTCCTGGCTGAAAGTAAGCGTGATATTTTTATCTGTAGCTAATTGTTTGAAAGCGATAAACGATTCCTGGATGAAGGAGTAGATATCATCCTGTCTTATCTTTAGACGGAGTTTACCAGTCTGACTCTTCCTCAGATCCATCATCTGGTTTACCAACAGCAACAACCTCTGTGAGTTATTATATATAAGGTTAAGCTTATTGCGAACATTTAAGTCAAGACTATCGTGCTTGCCCAATTCTTCAACAGGTGAGATGATCAGTTGCAAGGGAGTCCTTAATTCATGGAAGAGATTTGTAAACATCGAGATTTTCTCTTGATTGAACTGCTCACGCTGTTGTTGTTCTTTCTGTTCCAGTTTCAGACGTCGCTCTCTGTTATAAAAAGATAAGATGATATAGCCGATAGCAGATATCAGCAACAGGTAAAACAGATGAGCATACCAAGTATCCCATATTGGTGGTGTCAAGACAATCTGCAACTCACGAATGTCCTTTCCCCAGATACCATCATTATTGGTAGCTTTCAACAAGAAGGTGTATTTGCCGGGAGAGAGATTGGTAAAATATGCTTCCTGACGGTTACCTACATAGTTCCAACTATTATCATGTCCTTTCAGGCGATATGCGTATTGACAAAGTTCTGGGTCGGAGAAATTAATAGCGCAATAACTGATAATAATATTATTTTGATTGTATTTCAGTTTGATCTTTTGGGTCTCATCGAGTACCTTTTCCAATATACCATTTTTATGAGGCTCAATTCTCTGATTATTAACGGATAGTTCGTTAAAAATAATAGAAGGTGCTGATTGGTTGGTCTCCATATGGTTGGGATTGAAAGAGATAAACCCATTGTTAGCACTGAAACAAACAGTCCCGTTATCTAATTGAATACCTGTATGGGGAGTAAATTCCAGTGCGGAAATAGGATACCCCTGATAGTTGTGTATCTCTCCGCTTTCAGGGTTTACACTACTTATGCAATGTGTGCTGCTCAACCATAGTTTTCCTTGATCATCATTAACAACCATACATAGCTCGTCACTGCTCAGCCCATCTTGCATGGAAATAGTTTTTATAATACCTTTCTCAGTGTCATATCGGCATAGTCCTCCACCAAATGTAGTGATCCATATTTTTCCTTTCTGATCCTTAATGATTGACGTAACATAATCAGAGGGCATGTGATGTGATCCCTTCATTGCGTTTTGATAGTGAGTAATCTCCCCCTTCCTTACATCATATTTATAAAGACCGTTATTCCTTGAACCCAATAGAAGAAGACTGTCGTTTAGCGCCAACATACAACGCAGGCTGGGGAAGTAGAACTGTGAATTATCTTTAAGCCGGAATACAGTCTTTGCTTCTTTGTTGGGAGAAATATAAAGCAAACCTCTTTGATTGTTAGAGGTAACCAACCAGAAACTATTGTCGTTGTTTTGATGAATGGCATAGACGGATGCCGGCAGATTCATGGTAAAGTATAAATCGAAAGACTTGGATTTGGGGTTAAAGGAATACAACTCTCCGTCGGTCGTTCCGCACCAGATGGTTTGATCATTCTTACTTAGCGACTTAATGATATTTCGGCTATGCAGGCGTGAGGATGTATTGTATAGAAAACATGTATAATGATCGGTCTTTAGGTCATACTCCATAAGCCCTGAGCCTTCTGTGGCCACATATGTCTGATCGTTAAAATGAATAACAGGTCCACAGACACTTTGTTTTGGTGAGGAATGTAGTGTAAACCTGTCTTTGAATTTACTATAGTAGTTCACTCCGCCGGAATATGTACCTACCCACAACCCTTCGTGCTTATCCAGGAATAGTGCGTAAATAGAAAAATGACTGAGTTGCCCATGTAAGGTTTGCTCATTAGATAGTTTAGATAGCTCATTATTGTCAAGTGAAAGGGTGTAGAGCCCTTCAAATGTTCCGATGAGCATATGATTGTTCATCTGGATGATGTCACGGATGTTGTTGGTTGTCAGCACACTGTTTTCCTTTGTGAAGAAGGTGATTTTTCCACTTTTCTTTTCGATTTTGTTAAAGCCGTTGTCTTTTGTTGCTACCCACACGTTATTATCATTATCCTGATAGATAGCTGATATATTATTGCTGCTCAACGGATATTTTTTGCTGTTTTTATGATAGTGGATGATAGTCTTTTTTTGAGGGTTATAAACAAAGATGCCCGCCATGTTGGTTCCGATGGCTATTCTGTTGTCATTCAATGTTTTTAAAGCTGATACATATAAATCTTTTGTTCCTAAATCTTTTATATAGATGGATTTAAAATTTCCGTTAGTGTTGTTATATGTAAACAGCCCATAGGATGTGCCAATCCAGATGTTATTATCTTTATCTGTACATAGTGCGTTCACACCGTTACTGATAGCGGTAATCTTATTTAGTTTTGTTACAGGGAATGCTTTGTCGGTAATTAAATTTATAACACTGATACCCCGTGTGCTACCTACCCACAGGTAATGGCTTTTGTCTTCAGCAATAGAGTAGATATGGTTATCGGTGAGGCCGCTATGAGGATCATGCATGGATTGTTTGTACACCTTGAATGTCTTACCGTCGTAACGGTTCAGGCCATTTCTTGTTGCAAACCACATATATCCCCGACAGTCTTGGTAAATCTTTGTTACAGAGAGTTGTGAAAGCCCTTCTTTTATAGAAATAGTCGAAAAAGAAATCGGCTCTTGTTCCTGTCCCTTGGCATGAGGTGTAAGAAACGCAAAAACAACAATAATGATATATCGACAGTAATGTTTCATAAAGAAAGCTATTTGATTACAAAGGTAGGAAAAAAAAAGAATAAAGCCAAATTTTTGTTGAAAAAGTTCATTTATAAGGATTCAATAATGATGAGTTCACAGATGAGACGGAAATGATAAAGAAAGAGATATTCTTTATAGTTGTATTCATTCTAATTGCTTATATTTGTGGAAAGAGAAGTTGATTGCTCATGTAGCGGAAGAATTAATTTATAATATATGAATAAATTTTCAGATGTAATCAGTTTAGTTTTCATTGTCGTTTTAACTGGCTGTCGTTCTGTCTCATTGAATCAGTGGCCTGAAGGGAAAGACCCTATGACGGTGGGTTTGTTGGTGACCAACCGTTTTTTAGATTGTCCCCATAACAGTTTCAGACCGCCACAGCCTCCCAAATCCATTACTTATCCAGAGGTTTGTGCATGGTATGGGGCATTGAAATATGCTGAAGTTACCGGAAACAAAGAATTAAGCAAGCTTTTGGAAGATCGCTTCCTGCCGTTCTTTGGGAAAGAGAAACACCTGGTGCCACGTCCCTATCATGTGGATTATTCTGTTTTTGGGACAATTCCTTTGGAGATGTATTTGCAGACAAAAGACCAAAAATACTTCGATATGGGTATTCGCTTTGCAGATGCCCAATGGTCAATACCTTCAGATTCTAGTCAGAAAGTGAAAGAAAAGTATCAGACCTTTTTGGACAAAGGACTCACCTGGCAGACCCGTTACTGGATAGATGACATGTTTATGATCACCATGGTACAGTCGAAAGCCTATGAGGCTACGCAGGATGCAGAATATATCAACAGAGCTGCTCACGAGATGGTAGTCTATTTAGACACCCTTCAGCGCGATAACGGACTCTTCTATCATTCACCAGACGCACCCTTCTTCTGGGGGCGTGGAAACGGTTGGATGGCTGCCGGAATGACAGAACTGCTCAATAAGCTTCCTCCCATGAATACAGACAGGGCAGCCATCATGGACAGTTATCTAAAGATGATGGAGAGTCTGCGCCACTATCAGCGCGACAACGGATTGTGGGGACAACTAATCGACAGTCAGGAAGCTTGGGATGAGACATCCTCTTCTGCCATGTTCACCTACGCGATGATCATGGGCGTAAAGAAAGGATGGCTAAAGAAGAGCATCTACACCCCTGTAGCAAGAAAGGCTTGGCTCGGACTCCTTACCTATCTGAATGCCCAGGGTGACATCTCCAATGTCTGTGAGGGTACTAACCGCAAGAATGACTATCAGTATTACCTCGACCGTAAGTCAAAGACAGGCGATATGCACGGTCAGGCTCCTCTCCTGTGGTGTGCATGGGCTCTATTGCAGAATGAGTGAAGATAATAGTACATTTAACTATATAATGGTATGAAATATAGACTTATCCTTGGTACATTATTGTTGACAATAGGGTTTGTGGGCTATTGTCAACATCCTTTGGACAGATACAAAGTCACAAGTGATATACCTCCTCAAAAGGTTCCTTCGCGGATGACCCCTGACGGCATGATTGCCGGGAATGGGGATATCGGTGTGACACTCGGAGGGAACCCCGATAGCCTGCAGCTATTCTTCGGGAAAAATGACTTTTGGTTGGCTTATCCTGTTTATCCAGGCGGTATTGCACTACCGGGAGGATTAGATATTGTCAGCCCCGATCTTCATGGTGCTTCCTATCACGTAGAACAATTACCGGGAAGTGCCGAGATATCGGGAATTTTTCGCACCTCAAACAAAACATTACAAATAGAAATCTGGGCAACTGCTACAGACAACCTTGTTATTATTGCCCTTACAGCTAATGCTCCCATGAAGGTAGGATTACGACTATGGGCAAAAGAAGGATTAAACTCTGTCAATGAACAAGGAGGGGAGAATATAGCATGGGCTTGTCGCTCTTTTCTTAAAACTGACCTTATTGAATACAGCTCTCATGTCGCCTTGGCAATGAATAAGAAGAACGGAGAGCTGCTTTTGCAGCCTAAGGAAAAAGAATATATTGCGGTTGCCCTCTATACACAACAGGATACCTTGCAATGGAAAGAAACAGCTATCAAACGTGTTCAGTCAATAACACTGAATGAGATTCAACAGCTACACAAAAAACACAGGGAATGGTGGAATGACTTTTGGAATCTCTCCTCTGTAAACATCCATGACAAAGAGTTGGAAAAGTATTACTACCAATCACAATATATCCTTGCATGTGCAACAAGGAAAGGGAAAGCGGCTCCGGGAATCTGGGGACCGTTCATCACTACTGATGATATGGCATGGGGTGGAGACTACCATTTAAACTATAACTACCAATCTCCTTACTGGGCCTGTTTCTCCTCCAATCATATTGACATGACGGACAACTTTGACCAACCATTAATCGACTATATGGATATGGGGAAAAAACATGCCAAAGACCTTCTGAATATGAGTGGTATCTATTATCCTGTGGGAATCGGTCCAAAGGGATTGTGTACAACTCGATGGCCACTGACACCAGAGGAAATGAAAGAGCGGTATGATACCTATGAGAATACTATTGACAATGGATATAAGTTTTTAGGGCAGAAAATCAATGCGGTCTTCAGTGTCGGTAATATGCTCATGCGTTTCTATAGCACCTATGATCTATCTTACGCACAAAAAGTATATCCATATTTACGGGCTTGTGCTGATTTCTGGGAGGATTATCTCATATTGGAGAATGGAAGATATGTGATTAGGATGGATCATTTCAATGAGGTTATGCCAAACAAGAGAAATAAAGGTATTTGGCGGCCCCTCCTCGGAGATGTCAATTCTACGCTCTCTTTGGGGCTTGTCAGAATGCTATTCAAAGGAATAATAGATATGAGCGCATTCCTTGAAAAAGATTACGATAGAAGAATAACGTGGAGGGATATTTTGGATAAGCTGAGTGCATACCCCATAGGACAGACCTCAGATGGAAGATGGTGTCTGAAAAATACGGAACAGAGTGCGGGGGGATATAATTCCCGACCGACAGGGCTGAACAGAGTCTCTATTCATGGACTGCTCTTGCCTGGCGGTGTCTGTGGAATGATGACAGATTCCTCATTCAACAAAATACTGCTTTCTGATGTCTCTCACTGGGGTGATAGAAGAAAGGAAGGGAATGATTGGGCCAACACTTTGGGCAATGGTGTTGAGACCTGTTATCCTGGAGCCGTCCGTGTAGGCTTCTCCTCAGATTCAATCCTGTATTATTTGAAAGAGCGCATATATCTATTGTCATATCCCAATGCCTGGATCAAGCAGAATGGTGGGGGTATTGAGACCCTCAGCGCAGTGCCAATGACTATCAACGAGATGTTGCTTCAGAGTTATGAAGGTGTTATACGGATATTCCCGAACTGGAATATGCGGCATGATGCTTCATTCACAAATTTACGTGCCTATGGAGCATTTCTTGTTTCTGCAGACTTAAAGAATGAGAAAATAGCTCATGTCACTATAAAAAGTGAGCAAGGAAGACCATGTGTTCTGCAGAATCCATGGCCGGAATGTTCCGTTGTCGTATTCGACGGGAAAAACTCAAAGATATATAAAGGGAAAGTAATCTCTTTTCCAACTGATAAAAACCGCATATTTGAATTGAGTCGGTATGATTCCCTGTAACCTACTTGCTGCGACTGTCCCAACTTGAGTCATTAAACAATAACGGTTGATCTTTCTCGAGATTATTGCCTTCTTACCTAATCATCTGAAGAAGTAAATTGACGGACGGTTACAGAAACCGCATCATTTTATAGAAGTTTGTCTGGCAGGTACTATCGTTGGTGAGAAATATACACGGCATATATGTACGGGGACTCCTGAAAATTTGAAAAAATGAGTTTGCCTTCATTTTTCGCTTAATTAATTTATAGTCAAAGTGTTACATCGATGAAGGCAAATCTTTTGCCTTCATCTGCCTTCATTATACCAAAACAACTTGTTTTGGTATGGAGTTAATCATTATCGCAGGTGTATTCAAGCATTAAATCTGAACCAAAACAAGTTGTTTTGCATTGGAGCTTCCTATTACTATCATGCAACGAAATGATTTGCTTACTGCGTTTTGTTTATAATAACCTTACTGTTTTTATCATTTTTGATAATTATTTAGCAGTGATATATGAGTTGACCTGATCTGTTTAGTGTTTGGCTTTGTATAAATCCCGAAGGGGCTATATGGGTCAACATATATATCATTACCTATATAAATATGATTGGTTAATAAAAAACATCCAATTATTTGGAAAACAACATGAAAGAGAATCTGATGCTGCGAAGTAGCAAATTGATAATTGATAATTATCGGAGCAGCGAGCGCAGAGTGAAACTTGTTTCAACTATGCCGGGATTCCCGCTTACGCGCCTATCCGTAGCCTTTCGCGAACGACAATGGCCGAAATCAATTAAGCTGATACCAGGATGATGTCAGGATTTAATCTATATCTTACTCATTTAGTTTTGATCATGATGACCCCATTAGCTCCTTTCATGCCATACCCGCTCCCATCTTTTATTATTCTTACTTCTTTAATATCCTCAATGGAGATAGAATTGTTTGCTGTTTCTAAAGTTTCGTACTCAGTCTGATCGATAATGAATAAAGGCTCTGTACTAAGCTCAAAAGAAGTGGAGTTTCTAAGAGAGGCTTTTGCAGTTCCTCCTTCTTCATAGATTCTTAGTCCAGCGACATTTCCTCTTAACAGTTCTACCAAGTCTTTTGGGGCTCTTTCTGTTATTTGGCGTTGGGTAATAACAGAACTATCGAACGTTCTCTCGGGAGCAGGCTCATAAAGACAGGTGAGTGTATCTTTTCCTTGGATACAGGTAGCGTGGTCTTTATCAAGAATAATTATAGGTGATGTCTCTACCCTAACAGGAATCTTGGCTATTGTCTTGTCATTTGAAAATACCATCAGCGTGTCGCCCTCAAAAACTCTTTTGAATTTAAAGATACCATTGGCATTGGTCTTTGTGTATTTGAACAATCCTGCAATATTGACCCGAATACCTTTTAAAGGCTTGTTACTGGTATCTACAACCACTCCTTGTAATCCATCTTTTGCCGTACAGTTAAAAGAAAAACAGATAATAAGTAACAGGAAAAGTATCTTTTTCATAGGACTATCTGGTATTATATAATTATAGGAGAAGATCAAAGACTTCTCCTATAATTATGTGATGAAATGTTCTTAGCGATTACGTGCAACGGCAGTGAGGATTTCTCCATTATCCATTACTGTCATGTCATCCAACCAAGCAACGGCTTTGTTAGTCATGGCCACGCCAGAACCCTTGATAGGATAGCTACTCTGCGGGAACTGGGCTGTCAAGATATCAGACTCTAATAACTTTGCTCCATCTGCATACACGATGAACTTATTGTTAGCATCGAGAGAAACAGATACATACTTCCATTTCTTCGTGAACTTAAAGTCGCTGATAGTCTGCTGATTGGTTGTATATGACTCAATCATACCATTGCCTTTGTTCACATATTGAGCATAGACAGAGGTTGCCCCTGTATTTGGCTCAACAGAGAAGTTGACATCACGTAGAATCTTATTTGACTCGTCCAACTCATTGAATGCAATGCGGAAGTCAATGGTGTAGCCTTTAGAGAAGGTCTGGGGGTTGTACTGCATCTGCATCGAGTAGGGTGCTTTAAGAGCAGTTCCCCAGTTGCGCTGGAAGACGCCCTTATTGCCAGACGATGTTAGTTTCAGACAGTTGCTGCTCTGCTGGGCAAGGGTCATGCTGCTGTTAGAGTAACCTTCATTGTAATAAGGTGTCTCGAAGTTGCTGTAGAATAACTCATCTGTGACAGTGATATACGCAGAGCGCTTGTCTTTGGATTTTCCTGACTCCACCTCAACCCAGATTTCATACGTGCCTGGTTCGTTGGGTGCTTTCCAAACATTCTCAAACAGTCCCTGCGGGTTGGTCATACTACCACCATTGCAACCCCATTTGTAACTTGGTTTTTCGTCCCAGTCTGTATCAACGGTAACAAATACCTTTACGTTGTCATTACGACAAACTTTGTTACCGAAGGTATTAACAGAGATAACGTTCACGTAGCTGTCATCACTGCAGGAGGTGACTAATACCCCTGCAAGTAATATGAATATACTATATAATACTTTCTTCATAATCGTAATATTAATCCTGTCCTAAGAATTTTCTGGTAGGTCTTTCCAGATAATAGTCTGTTACATGGGCATAACCGTTGATCAGATGAATATTCGTCGTTCTGCAGCATGCTGTAGAAGCAGAAAGGACACCACGGTAATTCCATTCATAGTTGTTGAACTGTATAGGGAGGTTACGGTCATAACCAATCATGATTGACATGACAGCGGTATCGCCAGGTAATGTCTCCCCATCCTTTGTATAAGAGAATTTGCCTTCTCCATAAGTTTCTGCCCATACGGTGTTGGCATCAAGGTTATGGAAGGAATACTCTCCTTTGATAATATGATACTTCAGTAGTTCGGCTACCTTATTCTTATCATATTGTGACCAAGTACTGCCATGTACTTTTTTCCCGTCGCTGCCTATAACCTGCTCGCGATTCCAGTAACAGTTTTTCTGGCTATCCCACTGACTTAAAGCGTTATTAGTGAGAAGGATGAACGTATTTTCTGTTTCCTCATAGAGACTTTGCAGGCCCGTGTACTCTATAGCATCGATCAGACTGCTGAAGATGTCTGGGCGACTGTTGATAAACTGCAATGCCGTCATGTTGACATTGTTGTCTGTCTTCTTAGCCACGAAGTCAGCGTCTTCTTGATAATCTAAGCCAAACAATTCACAAGAGGTCATGCCAAAGAGCATGACAACTCCAAATAGTATGTTTATAATCTTTTTCATAATAGTTCTCTTTATGATTATTCAGTGTATGGAGGATTCTGTTGTCCGGCCATCAAGGGATTCTTTCTAAATACATCCTGATAGAGTGGCCATAGGATCTTGCCATATCCACCTATCGGATTTGCTGGAGCAGAAACACCAATCTCAAAACCATCAACGATGGTTGACTCATCATCCTTGAAATGATCGTAGATATATTCATCCAAATATTCTTTCACCTTGTTATTGCGAACGAGGTCAAACCAGTGCTTACCCTCTGCCCAGAACTCTATCGTTCTCTCGTCAATAATCAGGTTAAGTACCTTATCTGCAGTATTGTACTCGTCAATGGTTGCCCTGCGTGTCCAACCGGCACGTTCACGAATGGTATTGACAATGTCAATTGCTCCCTGGAGGTCTGGATTGGACTTTTGAACCATTGCTTCTGCCTTGAGCAACATGATATCAGCCAGACGATAGATAGGCATATGAATGTTACACTCTCCATTGTTTACCCAATCATATCCTCCGTAACCACTGTTTGCACTGGAACTTGCAGCAGTAAACTTTGGACATTTTACCTGGAAATTGGCATTGGAAGTGCTATAGACACCATCGTAGAAATTCTGGTAAACTTCATCGGTAATATTGCTGATCATGTCTTGCGACAGCCAATAGCTAACAGACATCGTGTCAAGCACGAGGTTGATACGAGTATCTTTCTCGTATTTCCTACCTATCAATTCATTAAAGTACTTCTTTGTGGGATGGTAAGGAATCGTGTTTGAACCCGATGCCAGCATCTGTGCGTAGCCAAAGCCATTGGAATCCTCAGCGTAATCCCAGTAGAGGTTGAAGATCATCTCAGATGACGATTCCGGATTCAGGAACTGATCTAAGTAATCCTTTCCTGTTGTCAGTTTATATCCATAAGAGTTGATACACTCATTGGCGGCTTTGATAGCTCCGTCAAAATCCTTATACCAAAGAAGGACATCGGTCTTTAGTGCCATGGCAGCACCCTTATTAAGATAATACTTCGACTTTGACGACATGTCGTTAGCAGCACCGAAGAGCTCGATAGCCTTGTCAATATCACTTAACATCAGCTGCTTGACATCTTGAATATCACTGCGGTTGTAGAATTTCTCCTGTTTGAGGATATCTTCCATAGGCTCGGTGATGATAGGAACAGCTCCCCATACCCTGATGGCATAGAAGTACATCAGTGCTCGCATGGCATATGCCTGTGCGAGATACTCGGCAGCAACAGTCTCACCAACAGGGCTCTCTGGTATGTGCTTAATAGCTGAGTTGGCTCTGTAAATAGTGGAGTAGAGACTGCTCCAATCGGCTGAACCAGATGTGGATGTAAGACCATTATAAAGTAAGTTCGTATCCCATGATGTACCACGTGGCGCAAAACAACCGCCACGGATCTCTCCCCAGTAGAACCAGTTCAGACGGAGGGTGTTCTGTAGTCCGTCATACATACCGGAGTTCCATGTCTTGAGGTCATTCTCTGTCTGCCAGTAAGTGTCTACAGACAGGTCACTGATGGGTTGCCTGTCAAGGAAGTCGTCACATGACATGAATAACATGCAAAGTGGCGCTAAGGCAATAAATATATATTTCTTCATAATCATTTAAAAGTTAAGGTTAAGACCGAGACCTATTTCTTTAGCGGTAGGATAACGTCCATTATCCTGACCTGGTCTGAGCACATTATTGTTAGAGATGCTGGATGGATCATATCCTGTATAGTTGGTCCATGTTAGCAGGTTATTTCCGTAAACATAGGCCTGAAGCTTCTTCAGGTGGATTTTCTGAAGAAGTTTCCTGTCGAAATTATAGGTCAGACGGATATTGGTGAGCTTGATATAATCACCATCCTCCAGAAAATAAGATGACAGCTCACGAGCGTTCTGTACACCAGTAGTTGCTTTTGCACCGCTATAGCTCGGACTGATCTGTCCTTGGTACTTCCAGAACTTATAGATGTCTGAACTGTAAGGAGTAGCATTACTTGATGAGTAAGTCATCAACTCACGTCTTTGCTTGTTATAGATCTTGTTTCCAAAACTGCCATAGAAAGAGAAGGAGAGAGATACATTCTTATATGTCAAGTAGTTTGTCCAGCCGATATACCAGTTAGGAATACCATTACCGAGAATCTGACGGTCGGCATCACCGATAACGCCATCTTTATCAAGGTCTTCCCATATCTCATCACCGCCCTTTAATACTGATCCATATGTGGTCATTTTGCCGACTGTTCCATTATATGTCTGTCCGTCCGCTGTCTCATAGTGAGAGAAAGTCGGTTTTCCGTTAGAACCATAGATGATGTTGCCAAAATTGTTGGGATCAGTCTCAAATACAGGTATCAGTCTTTCACCGAAGCTACCGTCAGAGTTAACGACATAAGCATTCGACTCATCATACTGATAGATACCGAGGTGTTTCCATCCATACCATTGTCCTAATGGAGAACCTTCCTCAATCCAGTATTTTCCGTCTTCTACGTATGCAGCGCCATCATACAGTTTTGCTACCTTATTCTTATTGTAGGTGTAGTTAACGGTAGTCTGCCACTCGAAATCTTTTGTCTTCACAGGGTATGCGGAGAGTGTGAGCTCAATACCCTTGTTTTGTATCTTACCGAAGTTGATACGCATATCTTTTACACCCAGTTCAGATGGCATATTCTCAACAGAGAGCAGGTCGTTAGTATTCTTGACATAGTACTCAGCGACAAAGCTTATGCGTCCGTCCAGGAATGTAAGATCCAGACCGATGTTGCTTTGCTCCGTTGATTCCCAACCAAGTCCGATATTTGCGAGACGTGAGTTCTGATAGACACCCAGCACACCATTGTAATATGCTCCAATGAGATAGCGGTTCAGCGCATCGTAGTTACCTACCCGCTCATTACCGGTCTTACCCCAACTGATACGGAACTTACCGTCGGTAAGGAATGGTTTTGTCCATTTCAGGAATGGCTCATCAGAGAATCGCCATCCAGCACTGGCTGATGGGAAAAGACCCCATCGCTTGTCGATGAATCGTGAAGAGCCATCGTATCTCAGGTTTGTATTGAAGAGGTATCTGCCGGCATAACTGTAGCTGAATCGTCCGAAAGCAGCTGCCATGGAGTGGTCGGAATACTCTGTCACCGTTTCAGTAAGATCTTTAACCTGTTGTGCATTAGAGGTGATGATCGACTCGGAGACATAGTTTGATCCTTCAAGATTAAAGTCTTCTGTCCTCCAATCTTCGATACTGAAACCGGCCATGGCACTGAGACTGTGCTGATTATACTCATGTGCCCAGCTGAGATAAGTCTCAGCAGCTAACTTACGTGAGAGGAAAGCTTCATTGTTTCCTTGGGAAAGGCCACTGGGAACAAGTTTACCAGGTTGAAGCGCATCAGTTCTTGTTACACTGTAATTAGCTTGTACATTGGCATTCCATATAAAGTCTTTTAAGAAATTCCATTCAACTCCTTGATAAACTTGTGCACCGTAGATGGTCGTCTCATTGGTACGCAGCATAGCATCTGCAATAGGGTTGAACTGTCCGCCATTGTTGTACAGGTAACTGCCGTCGGGGAAATATAGGGTCATCTGTGGAGGACGTTTCATGGCCTGCTGCAATACCTTACCTTCATTAATATTATTTTTATGTGTATAAGAGATATTGAACTTAGTCATCAGTTTCAGGTGATCCGTTGCTTGAAAGTCAACATTGGTTCTGGCTGTTAGTCGCTTAAAGAAACTGTTGATGACGATTCCCTGATCATTTAAGAATCCAAGACTCGTATAATAGTTCATTTTATTCTTTGATCCACTGATATTCACGTCTATCTGGTCAGAATTGGCTGTGCGGGTAATCAGATCCTGATAGTCGTTATCTGCGGCAAAGGTAAAGCTTAGAGAGTCATTGCTGGTCTTCCAAAGCGAAGTAGCAGCATTACTCTTTCTTTCAAAGATATAACGGTCGAAGGCGTTGGCCTGATCAAGCTTATGATTCAATACTTTGAAAGAATGATTATATTTGACGTTAATACGTGGAGGTGCTCCTTCCTGACCTTTCTTGGTGGTGATAATGATCACACCGGCAGCAGAACGAGAACCATAAATAGCTGCCGAAGCAGCATCTTTCAATACCTCCATGCTCTGAACGTCCGAAGGATTGATGTTTGAGATATCCTCAACGGTCATACCATCGACGATATACAAAGGTGTAACACCGGATCCCATGGTCGATGCACCACGGATAAGAATGGTTCCTACTGCACCAGGTGCACCAGAAGTGTTGTTCATCTGAAGACCTGCGGCTTCTCCGAGCAAGGCTTGGAAAATGTCCGTTGGCTGTTTTGCTTCGATAGATTTCTCACCAACGGAAGTGATAGAACCAGTTATATCCCTTTTCTTTTGTACGCCATAACCTACAACAACGACCTCATCAAGGGAGGCTTGATCTTCTTTCATGGTAACAGAGAGGGTAGCTCCGGTTACTTTTACCTCTTGGGTCTTGTATCCCATGTAAGTAAATTGCAGGGTTGCGCCTTTCGAGCAAGAGAGCGTAAAGTTACCGTTTATATCTGTAATGGTTCCAGTTCCTGTACCCTTAACCTTTACGGTAACACTCATCAACGGTTCTCCGCTTTCGTCAACAACAGTACCCTTTACTGTATTTGCTTGTTGCTGTTCAGCAATATGGCCCGCTCTACTGCTGTTACCTGCAGCAAATGCAGTCTTGGGGAAGAACAGGGCAAGCGTCAAACAAAGTATAAGAGTCGTTTTCCTTGAACAAAAGCTTTGACATTGCTTTTTAAGTTCTTTCATGTTTTTAATATTAAGTTATTAATTATTCAATCGATCTGGTTGTAAAGTTATATAATTTTCCTGGATATTAATCCTATAGGCATACGTCTCGTAAAGGAGGACTCTCTTCGGTTGAAATGATGATATCAGTCATAGGGTCGATATTATTAGGTTAGATATTTTTTCAAATAATATTGTTCGGATGCAAAGATAATTTAATGCGCGTTCGTTGTTTAGTAAAATATTTCCTTAAATTATAAAAAATATCCCTTATTTGTTCTTTTGTTCATATGCCTTTTTATACATATTATATATGTAAGCAGGGGAGAATCGTCCTTCGATAGGATTATTAAAAAACACGTTTTGAACAGTTTTTGCCAGCTGCCGCAAGGTCATTCGCTTGCTGCCGAGAGGTCTTTTGCCTGCTGCCACAAACCCCTTTGCCTACTGCCTCGTTCCTGAAAAGTCAAGCAAACGCACCTGAAATATCCTATGAGCATCCCTCAAAACCCCTATATTGATCCCACGAAAGTCCCGAACGGCTATCTCAAAAACTACTCAGGGAGATACGAGGTCCTTTACACATTATTATGATGGAAGAAATTTATAATTATTGAAATAATATTTATATACCTATTATTTGTTTTGTTTTAATTTCGCAAACGGAAAAATATTGCAGAATATTCCGATGAAGTGAAATAATAACATAGGAGTCTTTACAATGAAACGTTGTTTTTGTTTATTAATTGTTTGCTTGATAATATGCAGCAGTGAGGCACGTTCGCTTTATCGTGCATCATCTCCTGATAACAATGTCTGTTTTATGTTGGATGAAGTCAGGCAAGGAGGAATCACCAGCTTGCAGTATTGTGTTACGATGGGCGGTAAGACAGTCGTAGCCCCATCCCGGTTAGGACTTGTGATGGACGGAGTCGTTTATGGCCAGAAAGTTCCCCAGCCGGAAGTGCAAAAGAGGGTTATTGATGAGACTTATACGCTTAAATCCGGTAAACAACTGCTGACGAGGAATTATTGCAATGAGTACACTCTTACCTTCAAGGACAAAACAAAAAGAACATTTCAATTGATCGTCAGGGCTTATAATACGGGTGTCGCCTTCCGTTACGTTTTCCCGGAAACAGATAAAAAGTTCCATGTCATCCAGAAAGAGATGACGGAGTTTGCTCTGCCACAGGGAAAGGCATGGATTCACTCATACGACTGGAACAGTCGGAAGAAACCGAGTTATGAACAGTTTAGTCAGAATGGCATTCCAGTAGGAACCGTCTCCCCCTATGAGCAGGGGTGGGCTTTCCCGATGCTCTTCGAGACGAGTGCCGGATGGACAATGGTGACAGAGGCCTGTCTGGATGGCACCTATCCTGCCACACATATCGACAACAGTGGTTCGCAAGGTGCTTATAGAATACGTTTTCCTGAGCAGGAAGAACCGATTATCCCGGATGATCCAAGGCCGCGTCACCAGCTTCCTTGGAAAACACCCTGGAGGGTTATCATCACAGGCTCCGATTTGAACACCATCTTCACCTCACAGTTGGTAGAACATCTTAATCCTCCTACTATGATACAGGATGCCGACTGGATTAAGCCTGGTAAGGCAACATGGAGCTGGTGGTATAGCGGAGCCACAGTGCGCAAGTATGAAGAACAACTCAGATATGTGGATTTCTGTCATGAGATGGGTTGGGACTATAGTCTGATAGATGCCGGATGGCCGCAGATGGATGGTGAAGGAATGGAAGGTGTTGTCAGATATGCCAACCAGAAAGGTGTCGGTATCTGGTTGTGGTATCATTCAGGTGCCGGGCGTGATGACGGCGTAATGTCTTCCGATGTTGAGCGTCCAAAAGAGTTCAAGCGGATCAGTGAACTTGGAGTGAAGGGTGTAAAGGTGGATTTCTTCGACACGGATAAACAGCGTGTTATCGCCTTGTATCCCGCTATCCTCAAAGATGCGGCAACTTATCATCTGATGGTTGATTTCCATGGTGCTACCCTGCCAAGAGGATGGGAGAGGACCTGGCCGAACTTGATGACGACAGAGGCTATCAAGGGTGCTGAGTCTCTCGGAAGACAGACGGTTTGTGACCGGATGGCCGAACATAATGCTACGGTGGTCTTTACAAGGAATGTGGTAGGATCAATGGATTATACGCCAGTCACCTTCTCTAACAAGATCCGGCAGGGTGTTGAGGCTTTCCGCAAGACCAGTGTTGCCCATCAACTGGCTTTGTCTGTAGTCTTCGAGTCAGGCTTCCATTGCTTTGCTGACCGCGCTGAGGCTTATCAGTCTTTACCAGAAGGCCCGAAGAACTATCTGAAGAAGGTTCCCACAGCGTGGGATGAGAGTTGCTTGCTGGCCGGTTATCCATCCGACTATGCTGTTGTTGCCCGTCGTAAAGGGGATACGTGGTATATAGGAGGTATCAATGGAAAGGATGTGCAGCGTGAAGTCCGCTTTACCCTTCCGGAAAACTGTAGGGGAAAGGTGGTTCGCTGGATCATGGACGGTTCGGATATCCACTCATTCAAAGAGGAGTCTATGCTGTATGATGGCGGTGAGGTGAGCATCCCCGTATTAGGAAATGGAGGCTTTGCTGCCAGTGTGGAGGTAGAGTCGCTCGCTCACCCTTCTGATCTGGAGAAGTATCTTCATCCTCGGGGAACCCTGAAAAACTCCTATCTGAAGTTCACGCGAGGAGGAGAGGCGCGTATCGCTTTCCTGGGGGGCTCCATCACAGAGATGAAAGGATGGCATAATCTGTTGATGGATTATTTCGTGAAGCGTTTTCCCCAGACGAAATTCCATTTTATTGAGGCGGGCATTCCTTCAATGGGCTCCACCCCTCACGCCTTCCGACTGGTAAATGACGTATTGTCAAAAGGAAAGACAGACTTACTCTTTTTCGAAGCGGCAGTAAATGATGAGACGAACGGCTTTTCTCCTATTGAGCAGATAAGAGGTGTGGAGGGTGTCGTGCGACATGTCTTGAATACTGATCCTGAGACAGATATCATCATCAGTCATTTTATTAATGAGTACTCTCCGGAGCGTACGTTATGCGGGCAACAACCCGATGCGGTGTATAATCATGAGCGAGTTGCTAACCATTATGCTATCCCGAGCATGAACCTGGCACAGGAGATCAGTGAACGAATAATAGGCGGACAGTTTTCTTGGAAGGAGTTCGGCGGTGTGCATCCAGCCCCTCTTGGACATGCTTATTATGCCGCGTCGATGATTCGACTGATGGAGAAGATGTGGTCTGAAGTCTCTGACAATGAAGTTGTTCGGCCACATCAGATCCCTGCTGAACAGCTTGATGAATTCAGTTATACAAATGGCGAATTTGTAAATATCGGACAGGCACATCTAAAAAAAGGTTGGAAGATCGTTCCTTCCTGGCACCCCCAGGATGAGGCTAAGAAGCGAAAGGGTTTTGTTGATGTCCCCATGTTGGAGGCGACAACAGCCGGCTCCCGGTTTACATTAGATTTTGAAGGGCGTGCGGTAGGTATCTGCTGTGTGGCTGGTCCTTCTGCCGGTATTCTTGAATACAGTGTGGATGGATCACCGTATAAGAAGCTCAATCTGTTTACCCGCTGGAGTCGTGGCTTGTATATTCCTTGGGTGTATATGTTCGAGACAGAATTGGCTCCAGGAAAGCATCATTTGGTAGTCAGGATGACATCACAGCATCATGAGCAGTCAAAGGGCACAGCCTGTCAGATTCGGAACTTTGTGATTAACCGATAGTGATGGTGTCTCCTCCTTGATAATAAAAGTTGATGAAATAACTTTGGAACAAAAGTTTTAAAAAACGAAAAGATCGTGTAATCTGAATATTTGTATAATAATTTACTTTGTAGCATGAATAAACCAAAAGGAATAATAGTCATAATAGCGATTTTACTTGCCGTAGTAATTCCTGCAGGTGCATCTCACGTGGATATGCGCGTTGCCAGACTGCTGAGTGGAGAAATCCTTCAGCAGGCTGAGAAGAATCTCACGGAAGAGCCTGTCACAGTGACAGCTACAAAAGCCATCCGAAGTGCCGGTGGCATCCATGACTTCTATTCAGAGGGAGACTATTGGTGGCCTGATCCCAAGAATCCTGAAGGACCTTATATCCGGCGCGACGGACAGACAAATCCTGATAACTTCACTGCGCATCGTCACGCGATGGTTCGTCTCAGTCAGATCGTCGGTAATCTTACTTCTGCCTATCTCCTGACGAATGACCAGCGATACATTGATGCAATCGTCAGCCACCTGAAAGCATGGTTTATCAATCCTCAGACACTGATGAATCCTCATCTCCTTTACGGACAAGCCATCAAGGGAGTGGTAACGGGAAGAGGTATCGGTATTATCGACACCCTGCAGCTGATAGAGGTGGCCCAATCGGTGTGGCTGCTGCACCAGAAAGGTGCACTCCCCAAAACTTGTTTTGAGGGCGTGCGGAAATGGTTTGCCGATTATCTGCAGTGGATGACGACACATCCCTACGGTGTCAGTGAGATGAATGCCACGAACAACCATGGCACATGCTGGGCCGTACAGGCGGCGATCTTTGCCAAGCTTACCGGTAATCAAGAGGTGATGCAACTGTGCAGAGATCGTTTTAAACAGATTTTCATGCCGAAACAGATGGCTTCCGATGGCAGCTTCCCACAGGAATTGGCACGTACAAAGCCATACTCCTATTCTCTGTTTAATCTCGATGCGATGGCTGCCTTATGTGAGATCCTCTCTACACCCGGGGAATCCCTATGGCAGTATAAGACTTCCGACGGGAAAACAATGCGCAAGGCCGTTGATTTTATTTGTCCGTATATCAAGGACAAGAACAGTTGGCCTTACCCTCATGATGTGATGTATTGGGAAGAGTGGCCTGTGGCTCAGCCAGCCATCCTTTTCGCCTGGAGACAATTTGGTGATCAGCGATACTGGGAAGCATGGGCTCCCTTTAATCACTTCCCAACACATGAAGAGGTTATCAGAAATCTTCCAATCCGTAACCCTTTAATATGGCTGTACAAATGAAGAAACAATTATTGCTTCCCTTGCTGCTGTGTGCCCAGATAATGGGCTGGGCGCAGGAAAACGTAACGCTTACTGGTGAGACAACCGATGAGCATTTCGTTACGAGAAAGGTTACCCAACAGTTGGTAACCAAGACAAGGAGGATGACTTCTCAAGGTGATCCTCAGGCAAGACTGTCATATAAAGAGGTGCCTGGCAACTGGGCTGTCCCCTTGGCGGAATCCTTAATGAAGAGATATCCGGATTACCGGTATGCCTATTGGAAAGACTATACTTATGTGCATGGATATGCCTTCGAGGTTCTTTTCAGGTTGTATGACCTGACTGGCGATAAGAGATATCTGAATTATGTTGTCAGCTATATCGATCATTTTGTGGATGAAGAGGGGAATTACAAAGGTGATGCGCTGACTAATCTGGATAATTTCATGACGGGTTCTGCTTTCTGCTCCCTGTATTATTATACCGGCCAGCAGAAATATAAGAAAGCTGCTTTGCAGATTCTCAAGGCTGTTGATGATTACCCCTCTTCCGATGGACAGTTTTGGCATGGGAATAAATCACCTAACATGTGGATTGACGGGGTGTTTATGATGCAGATGTTTCTTACGAGGTGCGCGCAGTATGTAGGTAATAAGGATCAATGCCTTGAGATAGCATGTAGGAATGTGATAGCAGCTGCCAAACACTTGCAAAGAGAAGACGGCTTGTTGCTTCATGCTTGGACGACACAACCCGAGAAAGCAAAATGGGCTGACCGACAAACGGGATTGTCACCTGAGGTGTGGAGTGAAGGAATGGGCTGGTATGCCTTGCTGTTACCAGAACTGTTGCATGTCTTGACACCCGTTCACCCTGCATACCAACAGATATATTCCATTTACCAGCGAATGGCACAAGGTATCCGTCAATACCAAGATACCAATACCGGAGGGTGGTATATGGTGGTGGACAAGGGATCGAATGCGATGAACTACATTGATCCTTCAGGAACGGCAATGTTCATCTATAGTATTCAGCGGGGTATCGACTTGAATCTTCTCCGGAGAAAAGATTATGCTAAGGTCGCTCAAAGAGGCTATGAATGCCTGAGGGACTTTATTCAGGTGAATAAGAATGGTCTGCTTGATGTGCTTGGCGGCTGCGATGGCGTGGGCATCAAGACGGATTTTATCTCATATGTGACAATACCGAAAATGAAAAATGCCAAGGAGACGGTTATTGGTATGTTATGGGCAGGTGTGATTATGGAAAAGAATAATATTAAAAAGCAATAGGTATGTTGAAAAAGTTTTTTTTATCTGCAGTCATTTTAGGGAGTGCATTATCTGTATGTGGACAGACAAAGATGCCACCAAAATTCCGGTCTTCTTTTGTCACGATCTCAGATGAGGGAAAACTTGTATATACTCCTGATGAGCAAGGGAATATCTTGCCGGATTTCAGTAGGGTGGGATATCATCATGGAGATAAGTCAATACCCGACTATACAATCACTAAATCCATTTCTCCTATTCCTGGCGATAACACCGCTCATATCCAGCAGGCTATTGATGAGATTGCCCAGATGCCATTGGATGAGAATGGCCATCGGGGTACGCTTCTTTTGAAACGTGGAGTATATAAGGTGGCAGAAACCCTCTTTGTCCGTGCAAGCGGTATCGTCATAAAGGGTGAAGGAAGTAATGCCTCAGAGACTGTGCTTCTCGGAACAGCTCGTAAACGATATCCCATCATCCATGTGTTGGGTCAGGGACTACCTCAAGAGAAAAGTGGCTCCCGTGTGGCTATTACAGATGATTTCGTGCCCGTTGGAACTTTCCGGTTGAATGTTTCTTCTTCTAAGCCATTCAAGGTCGGAGATAAGGTGATGGTCTATCGCCCTGGAACACAGAACTGGATTCATGATATCAAGATGGATCAGATCGTGGAGCGGCAAGGCACCCGTCAGTGGACGGCCAAAGAATATAACTTAGCCTTTGAACGAAAGATTGAGAAGATAGAGGGGAATACCATTTATCTGGATAATCCGATCGTCATGCAGATGGAGCGCCAATATGGTGGTGGCGAAGTATATGGCTATACATTCGATGGAAGAATCAGCGAGGTGGGCGTCTCCGACTTATGTATAGAGTCGGAGTATAACGCTTATGATGATCCGGAACATGCTTGGACCGGTGTGCTGATAGATAAGGCAGAGGATTGCTGGGTGGATAATGTCACAGTACGTCATTTGGCTAACACGGCTGTTTTTTGTGAACGTAACAGTAAGAATGTAACCGTACAGAATTGCAGGTGTCTGGAAGCTAAGTCGATCATAACAGGCGGATTCCGTTATTCTTTCTATAATAATGGTCAGCAAAACCTTTTTATGAACTGTATTGCCACGGAAGGCAGGCATGATTTTGTGACGGGTTCCCGAGTCATGGGGCCTAATGTGTTCTATAACTGCAGGGCCACACAGACTTATTCGGATATTGGTCCTCATCATCGTTGGACATGCGGCACATTATACGATAATATCGTGACTGATGGACAACTCAATGTTCAAGATCGTGGTAAGATGGGATCCGGACATGGTTGGGCTGGTGTGACACAGGTATTGTGGAATTGCTATGTAGGGACATGCGCTGTTCAGAGTCCATGGACAACCGGAAAGAACTACAGTATTGGCACGAAAGGCAAGAAGGTTAGAGGTGCTTTTGAGGGGCGTCCTGACGGTGAATGGGAAGGACATAACGAGACAAACATGGAAATACGCTCTCTCTATCAGGTACAGCTGCTTAGTCGTAAAGGATTGGATTTGACATTTGTTAATCGATAATACGTTTTTATATGGACATTCGCAAGACAAGTTTATTTCTGTTGATAATTTATTCTTTCTTATCTGGAAATCCATTGAAAGCCCAGATACAGAAACAGTGGTCTGTAAGAGGAGATACGCTTGTCTTATACGATGGGCTGACACAGGCATTTACGGTTGACACTCCAGCGGATCAGGGATCGGTATCGACACTAATCAGTGAAGAGTTGCTGCAACAACAGATAAAAGAGGCTGGAATCTCCATGCCTCGTTATCGAAAAGTGGAGAAAAAGGCTGTTCCTGGCATATTACGAACAGACAGGAAACAATATACCGCCCATCTGTCACAAGATATCTCTATTTCTTTTACGGCTGGTCAACGAACTCCTGCCGCTGATATCTATTTTCGGATACCAAAGGGTATTGATATTACTCCCGATAATACTGTTATCAATATAATTGGAAGGGGAGATGTGCTATTATGTCACTTACCTTTGCAGTCTATAGGCCGTCATGGTGACCAATACTCTTGTCAGCGAGTGGCAGAGTATTCGATAAGCGTTGAGGGTGAGCAGGGAGTCATTCTTCATCTTAGTGGTGTTGATCTTCGTCCGTTTAACAGATATGATGTGCAATTGACGATCAAAGGTATCTGTCTGGATGAAAAAGACTATACCATAGAGTCCTGGTACACTACAACAGATCCCGTGGCCAGGGAGAGTGAAAAGACGAAGGCCCGGATAGAAGGTGTCAGAAGGATAGCTGATTTCAAGAGACTTCCTGATCAAAGACATATATTCCCAGAACAATACCAGCCTGCAACGGCAGAATTCACATGGACGCCATTACCTGATAAGCCCTATACGGAGTTGCTGATATCAACAGATAGTGCAAAGACATGGACGGTGTTAAGAGATCTCGAGAAAGAAGAGTATCTGAACGAGATGTACGTCAATCAATTAGTTCCCGGACAATTGTATGCTTTTTGTTTAGATGTGAAGGAAGGTCCTTATCAAGGCCGATCGAATGTGACTTGGTATCACGCAGGAACAGTAAATGTAAAAGAACATGGGGTGATCGGTGACGGACACTCAGATGATACCGACCGATTGAATATGTTGGTATCAGAGATGTCTGCATATGGTGGTGGAGTCCTTTTCTTCCCGAAAGGAACCTATTCCATCAGAACATTAGTCTTACAAGATAATGTGTGGCTGCAATTGTCTCATGATGCTGTCTTGCAGGCAATACCTGGAGCAAACCCTCCTGAACAGACCTGGTTTAGTGACAAGGATTACCGTAGTGGCCTTTCACCTACGGATCCTAAGCCATATCGTGAGGCGGATAACTACCTCACGAAACAAGATGTGGGACATACCTTCTTCCAAAATGCGATGTTTGTGGGTGAACGGATAGAGAATGTGAAGATCATAGGTAATGGAAGGATAACGGGTAATGGATATGTCGTCACTGGTGATAAAGTGATGAATAATGAGCCACAGAAGCGATGTGACAAGATGTTCAGTTTTAAGCTGTGCAAAAACATAGAGATAGGTGGCTATACCGGGAAGGATGACCTCTGGTATGATGAGCAGGCTGACGAGCCTTATTATCTGATTGGTGACAGTATAGATCATGATGTCTCAAATATGCTGCGTATAGATCAAGGAGGACATTTCGTGGTGTTAGCAACAGGGTGTGATCATCTGTATATGCATGATACTTACTTCGGAAAAGAGAACCAAAAGAATGTGAGGGATATCTATGATTTTATGTCGTGCAACAGGGTAGAGGTGGAAAATATCTACTCCAGAGTGGGATCTGATGATATCGTTAAATTGGGTTCAGACTGCTCTTTAGGCTTTACCCGTAAAGGAAAAGGTTACTCAGTAAGAAATATTATCGGTGATACAAACTGTAACTTATTCCAGATAGGATCTGAGACGGCGGATGATATCTCTGATGTTTTTGTTGATAATATCTATGTATTGGGTGCCAATAAAGCTGGGTTCTCTATCTCTTCTAATGACGGAGGGACAGTGAGCAATGTCTTCCTGAACAGTGGTAAGACAGGCCGACTGCATCATCGTTCGGTAATGAAGCGTACACGTACTCCTTTCTTCATTTCAATATCTAATCGGGGACGTGTATTGGGAGCGCAAGCTGAGATGTTCACTTTTAAGGAAAACGGGCAACCTCGTAAGGAATTACTTATCACGAATATCCCTATTGGTAAAGTGGATAACGTCTCTATCACAGGTGTGGATATCTCTGAGGTATATGGTGGAAGTTCGTTCAGATCAGAGCGTTGGAAACCTTATGATGGTACTCAGCGAGAGGCGTCGGCTATTATCGCAGGATATAAATTGCCGGATGAGAAACAAATAGAGGGGGGATTACCGTTTGTATTGCCTGACTCCTGCCACATCAGATATGTCTCAAATATTTCTTTCAAAGACATAAACATGACGGTCAAAGGCGGTCATCCCAAGAAAGAGGCTTCTTCCAACCCGCCAGAGTTGGGTGTGGGGAGATACAATGTCGGTGACTTTAAGACGCTTCCTGCTTATGGGTATTGGTTCCGTCATGTAGATGGTCTGATGATGGAGGATTGTACATTACAATATGAGAAAAAGGATCATCGATACGGAGTCGTTCTGGATGATGTGAAGAATGAGCAGTTGATCAGGTTACAATTCCCTGATAAGAATAAACGTCGATGGATTCTCCAAAAATGAACAATATGATGAGGTCAAGGTTATTTTTTATAAGTGTTTTTCTTCAGTTGTCGGCCATTGCCATGGCGCAGCAAGTCTATAACGTTATTGACTTTGGCGCAAAGGGCAATGGAAAAGTTTTGGATTCCAATGCCATACAAAAAGCAATTGATCAGTGTTATAAAGATGGCGGGGGCACGGTATTGATTCCAGAGGGAACCTACCTGTCAGCAACTATTCAGTTGAAAGACCATGTGAATTTGCATTTGGAAAAAGGAGCACATATTATCGGCTCAACCGACTATAAGGTCTATCGTAACCTTGATCCTTTCACGGATGGGTTGGGGGTAGATGTTGGCAGGGCTCTGCTTGTAGCTGTTGATGCCAAAGATATCTCGTTGACAGGTGAAGGATGTATAGATGGAAGAGGAAAGGAGTTGAAAGAGGTACATATTGCAACAGATAAGAGACCAGAGAGTAAACGGTGGGGATTGCGGCCTTTTCTCTTGCGTTTTGTAAGATGTCATCAGGTGAGGGTAAAAGGAATTACTTTGAGGAATTCCGCATCATGGACAAGTCATTATTGCCAGTGCAGTGACCTGACTATCGATAGTGTGATGATTCGCAGTAAGGGCGTGGCTCATAATGATGGTATAGACATTGACGGCTGCCAACGCGTCAAAATATCGCATTGTGACATTATCAGTGGAGATGATGCTCTTTGTTTTAAGACTACCAGCAGCAAGGCCCCCTGTCGGGATATTGAAGTGAGAAACATGACTTTGAAGTCTAATCAGGCTGGCATCAAATTTGGAACGGAGTCAATGGCTCCCTTTGAGCATATACGAGTTCATAACTGTTATATCTACGATACACGCAATGGAGGAATAAAGTTGTTTTCTGTAGATGGAGCCAGTCTGCGTGATGTTGTGATATCGGATGTGATAATGAACGAGGTGCGTACTCCGATGCTCTTTCGTTTGGGAGCACGACTGAGTGTCTTCCGAAAGAATGTAGATAAGCAGCAGCCAATAGGATGTTTTGAGAATGTCACCATCAAAAATGTTAGTGCGGTGGCAGCAGATGAAGCACAGCTCACACCTCCTTCAGGTATTCTTATTACTGGTATTCCTGGGCATTATATCACGGGGCTTACATTAGAAAATATTCATATCCGATTGTTGGGAACAGGAACAGATGAGGATGCAAAAAGTGTTGTGCCAGAAGCTATTGATCAATATCCTGAGGTGAAGACCTTTGGCCCGAAGATACCAGCCTATGGCGTCTGGGCCCGGCATGTAAAAGGTCTTACACTAAGGAATGTTTCGTTTGATCTGAAAAATCCTGATCAGCGGCCAATGATTCTATGCGAAGATGGAGATATTAATGTTTATTAGACGATGACAAAATATAAAAAATGAGAAAGATCACGATATTATTTTTTCTGTTTTATGTCTTGACGACCCAAGCCCAGCTCACATGGCAAGAGGTGGCACCTGGTATTTGGAAGACCCAATGCGGCACTCCTGATGATTATACTTTGTTGGGTGTTGCCAATTGTAAGACGAATCGTGAGGGTCTGCTCAAATTGCCTAAGGTAACCATTCCTTCACAGGCTGATAAAATTCTCTCGACATTAATGGATGGTAAGGTGTATTTGCAGTTACCACTTCAACGGGAGGAGAAACTTTATGGTTTCGGACTGCAGTTTAAGGGTGTGCAGCAAAGAGGAAAAATTTTTGAGCTGCATGTCGATCACTATGGTGGTAAGGATAATGGTCGCACCCATGCCCCGGTTCCTTTCTATGTGTCAAGCGAAGGGTATGGAGTGCTGATCAACTCTGCCCGATATCTGACTGTCTATGCCGGCTCTGGGTCACGTAAGGATAGTCCTGATGCACCAGTGGCAAAAGATAGGAATACTGATAAGACTTGGAGTTCACGTCCCTATTCAGATGCAGTGTCAGTAATGGTGCCTTCTAAGGGAGTAGAGATCTATCTTTTTGCCGGTCCAACGATGAAGGATGTTGTTCGTCGTTACAATCTCATGTGTGGTGGCGGACCATTGCCGCCACGATGGGGATTGGGCTTTACCCAGCGTACCCAAAGACTATTCTCTGCTGCTGATGTGATTGCAGAGGTTGATGCATTCGAAGAAAAAGGGTACCCTTTGGATTATGTAGGCCTGGAGCCAGGCTGGCAGAGTAAAGCATACCCCTGCACCTTTGAATGGGATAATGGTAGATATCCTGATCCCAAAGCATTTGTAGATACACTAAAGAATAAACATGTACGTGTGAATCTTTGGACCAATCCATACGTCTCTCCTGACTCAAAGATTTATCAATCGCTTTATCCGTGGTCTGCTTCCCATACAGTGTGGTGTGGCATTGTTCCGGATTTTGCTACAGAACAAGCCAGAACGATTTGGGGTGAGAAGCTTGATAATGAACACCTCGCAATAGGTGTAGATGGCTATAAGATAGATGAGATAGATGGCTATGATCATTATTTATGGCCTGATGTGGCAACATTTCCATCGGGAAAGTCAGCAGAACAGATGCGTCAGACTTATGGTCTTTGGGTACAGCGGATCACAACGAATCTTTTCCATAAAAGAAACCAGCGTACTTATGGACTTGTCAGAGGGTCGAATGCTGGTGGCACTTCCTTTCCCTATGTGATATATAATGATTATTACAGTCATCAGGATTTTATCACTGCATTGATTAACTCAGGTTTTTGCGGTGTGTTGTGGACACCAGAAGTGCGAAATTCTAAGACTGCGGAAGAATGGGTGCGCCGTTTCCAGACCGTTGTATTCTCACCGATGGCGATGATTAATGCGTGGTCAAGTGGTACAAAACCTTGGTCATATCCTGAGGTAGCTCCTATTATCAAGGAATATGCAATGCTACGCATGCGTATGCTGCCTTATTGGTACACTACTTTTGCTCAGTATCATTTTGATGGAATTCCTCCGTTCAGAGCATTGTGCATGGAAGATATCTCCGGACAGTCTGGGATCGTGACTGAGAATTTGAATACCAATGATTTGAATGATAATCCTTACCTGGAGAGAATGACTCACGAGATCAAGGATGAATATTTGGCTGGTGATGCGCTATTGGTTGCTCCTTTATTTGTAGGAGAAACAGAGCGAGAAGTGGTTTTGCCTCCTGGGAAATGGTATGATTTCTATACAGGTAAGTATGCAGGAAACAGTGAAGTGATTAAGGTAAGACCAGGATTGGAACGTATTCCTGTTTTTGTTCGTGATGGGGCTATTATCCCAATGATGGAGCCTCGCCTGCATGCCCCAGTAGCCGGTGAGATGGTGAATATAGAGTTTCGGCACTATGGTGAATCTGAGGGTTCTTTATTCTTGTATGATGATGATGGAGAAACCTATAATTATGAAAAGGGAGAATATAGCTGGCGTGAGGTTAAGGTTATCCGTAACAAGAAGGGTAAACTGATAGGCAGTATCAGCAAAGCGGAAAAAGGGAAACCCAATACTATTGGTCGAATAACATGGAAATTTATGACAGAAAGATGAGAAAGTATCTATTATTCTTTTTATTATTTCTGAGTGGGCATGTTTATGCACAGGATTCCCGGATTATTAACATTGAAGCTGGGGAGTTAGCTCTTTCTTTGTGGAAAGGTTCTGATGGGAGACTCTATCAGTTGGGCTTCGGTAACAAGAACAGCAGGATCTCTGTTCCTGAAAAGATGCCAGCCAGAGAGACCGAATGGTTCCCTTGCTATGGCAATGGGTATATTGCGGAGCCTTCATTACAGGTAACCCATGCCGATGAGAATACTTCAACGGATTTGTGCTATAAGAATCATTCTGTTATTCAGAAAGAAAATGGTGTCAGCGAGACTGTTATTTCTTTGCAGGATGAACAATACCCTTTTTTCGTGGATGTACATCTGTTGTGTTACGATTATTATAATATGATGGAGATGTGGACAGAGATCCGCCATCAAGAACCAGGTGAAGTGATCCTTTATAAATATGCCTCAGCATCACCATTGCTAAAAGCAAAGAAATATTGGCTCACACAATTTAATGGTCGCTATAAGCATGAGGCAACTATGGAAGAGGAACTTCTTTCTACAGGTATGAAGACCCTCAATTCCAATCTTGGTGTGCGAGCTCATTACTATGGGATACCTTCTGCCATACTCTCTTTGGAATGTCCGGCAGACGAGGAGAAAGGAGAGGTCTTTGGTGCTTCTTTGCGTTGGTCAGGCAGCTATCAAATGACTTTTGATTTGAATTGGTCGCGACAGTTACGGGCTATTGTGGGTATTAATCCTGCAGGATCTCATTACTACCTTTCTCCTGATTCACCTTTCCGTACACCTTCTGTGCTTTGGTGTTATAGTGGGGAAGGAACCGGGAAACTGAGTCGGCAGTTCCATCAATGGGCTTACCAATATGGTATCCGCGATTCACAAAAAGATCGTCCTGTATTAGTCAATAACTGGGAGGCTACCCATTGCGTTTTTGATGAAGATCGTTTGTCTGATTTATTCAAAGAAGCTCATACTATTGGTGCAGAGCTTTTTCTACTCGATGACGGATGGTTTGGAAATGGACAATATGCTCGTAATGATGACCGGCACGGACTTGGCGACTGGCAGGAAGACAGAAGTAAGTTACCTCACGGACTTAGCTATCTGGTTCGAAAAGCAAAAAGTAATAAGATTGACTTTGGCATATGGCTCGAACCGGAGATGGTAAATCCATTGAGCAGTTGCTACCAAACGCATCCTGACTGGATCATTTCTCAAAAAGGACGCGAGCCGATATTGGGCAGACATCAGCAGATATTGGATATTAACCGCCCGGAAGTGTTTTCTTTTGAAAAGAAGATCTTCGATGATGTGTTAGGGAAAAACAAGGGCATAGCCTATGTAAAATGGGATTGCAACCGATTTGTTACCCAGCCGGGCTCTTCGTATCTGAAGCATCCTTCTCATTTAATGGTGGATTATACATGGCGTCTATACAAGTTGATGGATTATTTCTCTAATAATTATCCTAATGTAATGGGTATGATTTGTGCTGGCGGATCGGGAAGGGTAGATTATGGCTCACTACCTTACTTTCATTCATTCTGGCCCAGTGATAATACAGACCCGATGGACAGGATCAAGATTCAGTGGGGTTTCAGTTATTTCTTTCCGGCAAGTACGATCTCCTCACATGTTACCCGAATGGGGAAAAGGCACCTGAAACTGGCCATTGATGTGGCATTGAGTGGGGCTTTTGGAGTGGACTTGAATCTAACAACGGCTTCCAAAGAAGAGAAACAACAGTTGAAAACAGCTACTGAACTATATAAATCGGAGATCCGTCCTTTGGTTATGCATGGTCTTCTCTATCGGCTATCATCACCATATGAGAATTCTTTGGCTGCTTTATCGTATGTCTCTCCTGACAAAAAGAAGGCTGTCTTGTATCTTTATCAGATGAAAGAGGATAGTAGCCGGTCATTATGCTTACGTGGTCTTGACCCTTCTTCAACCTATTCCTTACGTGAGGTAAATAAGTTGGATGATGCTGTAAAAAGATATGAAGGGGTTTATTCCGGACGGGAGTTGATGGAGAAAGGTCTTTCTACATTACTCTCTCATCAATACGAGAGTGCTGTTATAGTTATAGAAAAAAAGTGAAGGTTATGAGATCTGTTCTTTTTTCATTGTTGTTGTGTACGGTGATATCCGTTCAGGCTGCCGACCGATGGCATATACAGGCCGACGGCTCTTTGTTGTGGATGATTGATGAACGTGTACCTCATTCAGACCATATAGAGATGAGCGGACAGCAGTTGTCTGTAGTGCTACGCTATGGTGTTGATGAAAATGGTGCTTTCACCTTGAACAGGAGTCTGGTCTTTCCGATGTTACGCATGAAGCCCAATAAGACCCAGAATAACCTCAAACAACGTTTTGATGTGAATATTCCGGGGATGGTAACCATTGATGATCTTACCTTGATCAATGAGAAAGTGGAATGGGTAAAGTTGAACGGTATCATGGAGGTAAAGAGCTCTTTTTCTACTGTTTACCGCAGAAAGACCGTACCTAAAGCCATAACCTTGCACCGGCGTTTATGTCCTTCTCCTTACAATACTTATTATGTGGAGGAATATGCCTTCACTAATCATATGGAACAAAATGTTCGCTTGAGGTTGCCACAATTGGATATCCGTTATGAAACCCTTGAGGAAGATGGTGTATATGGTAGTTATGTAATAGGAGCAAGGACTCTCTCGCATGGTATCAAAGTGTTGGAGAAAGGGCAGACTCTTAAACTTTATGTGGTTTTTTTCGCACATAAAAAATCGTCAGTTCCACCAACCTTTATGCCGGAACGTGTTTTTATGGAAAGAGATGCATTGTTAAGACAGTGGGCTGACCATCTGGTACTCACTACTCCAGACTCTGTGCTGAATACAATGTTTGCTTTTGCAAAGATAAGAGGTGCCGAGAGTATTTATCGAACAAAGGGCGGACTGATGCACGGCCCTGGTGGTGAGGCTTATTATGCTGCTATATGGGCCAATGATCAGGCAGAATATATGAACCCGTTCTTTCCGTATTTAGGTTATGACATCGGTAATGAGTCAGCCTTGAATGCCTATCGTCATTTCGCCAGATATATGAATGATGAATATCGGGCTATACCCAGTTCAATTATTTCTGAAGGAGTAGGTTTCTGGCATGGGGCAAAAGATCGTGGAGATGGTGCAATGATAGCTTATGGAGCCGCTCGTTATTCATTGGCACGTGGGGATAAGTCTGAGGCTCAGCAGCTGTGGCCACTTATCGAATGGTGTCTGGAATATTGCCGTCGGCAGAAGATACCAGAGGGTGTCGTGTCTTCCGACTCAGATGAACTGGAGAACCGTTTCCCTTCAGGAAAGGCTAATCTCTGCACCTCTTGTTTATATTATGATGCTCTTAATTCAGCAGTATATTTGGGTAAAGCACTTCAGAAACCGAAGTCACAAATTCGAAAATATCAACTCGAGGCAGACTCTTTAGGGAAAGCTATAGAAGGCTATTTCGGGGCGGAGATGAAGAATTATCATACCTATCGTTATTATGAGGGGAACACCCTGTTGCGCTCATGGATATGCATGCCGCTCACTGTAGGTATCTATAACCGTGCAGAGGGAACTATTTCAGCTCTCTTCTCACCTTATTTGTGGACTGATGAGGGCTTGCTTACCCAAGAGGGTAGTGAAACGTATTGGGATCGCTCACTGCTGTATGCTTTACGTGGCACTTTTGCTGCAGGAGAAGTGGAAAAGGGTATAGAGTATCTTCATAAATACTCCCAACATCGGTTGCTGGGTGAACATGTACCATATGCTATTGAAGCATGGCCAGAAGGAAACCAACGTCATCTCTCCGCAGAGAGTGGACTCTATTGCCGGATCTTTATCGAAGGAATGCTTGGAATTCGCCCTTTAGGCTTTCTTTCTTTCCTTTTAGCTCCGCATCTTCCTAAGGATTGGAAAGAAATGTCTTTACGCCATATTATGGCATTCGGCCATGACTTCGATATAGAGATAAAAAAGGAAAATAAAGGCTATCATGTACTGGTGACGACAGAAAAGAAGGTATTGGTGAACAAGACCATCCTCCCTTATGAAAAGATAATTGTAAATTTAAAATAATAAATATAGCGATGAGAAAGATATTTGTAATCTTATTCCTTGCGCTGACAGGATTGACACAGGCTCAATCAGTGTGGAATCATGAACACTTGAAGAATGTAAAAGAACAATTGGGCAGACCTTTCTATGCACTTTGCTATCAACAGTTGATCAATCAGGTGGAAAAGGATATGAAGGCAGAGCCATTGTCAGTGATGATGAAAGAACATACTCCCGCAAGTGGAACAAAACACGACTATGAGAGTCTGTCACGTTATTATTGGCCTGATCCTACGAAGGCAGATGGACTTCCCTATATCTCACGGGATGGCGAGTCTAACCCAGAACTGGATAAGTTTGATCGTAATAAGTTGGGTGGCATGGCCAATCGTGTCACGCGCCTGTCATTGGCGTGGTATCTCAGTGGTGAGGAAAAATATGCTCAGAAAGCTACGGAGCTGATCAGGGTATGGTTCTTCAATAAGGATACATATATGAACCCGAACCTCAATTATGCTCAGATGATCCCTGGCGTGAATGGAGGAAAAGGCAGGAAGAGCGGACTTATCGATGGCTATTCTTTTGTGGATATGCTTGATGGTGTGGCTTTGCTGGAAAGCTCTAAGTCGTTCACGGCAAAGGATTCCAAACAGTTGAAGAAATGGTTTGGGAAGTTCTTAAAGTGGTATCTTACCAGTGAGCAGGGAATCGGTGAGGGGAACAACCTCAACAACCATGCCGTGGCTTATGATGCGCAGGTGATTGCCTATGCGCTTTATTCGGGAAATATGGAGGTTGCCAAAAAAGTGCTGAACGAGATTCCTTCACGTAGACTCTTTACACAAATAGAACCGGATGGCCGACAGCCTCAAGAGTTGCGCCGCACCTTGGCATTCGGGTATTCAGAGTATAACCTCACTCACTTCATTGACATTTTCATGATGGGGCAGAAAGTTGGTATTCCTTTGGTACAGAGTAAAACTGATGATGGGCGCTGTTTCATGAAGGCTATGGATTTTCTCGTTCCTTATGTAGGAAAGGATGTCTCTTCATGGCCATACAAACAAATAGGACAATGGGATTACAAGCAACAGGAGTTCTGCAAGGATTTGTATAAGACATATCGATATCTGGATGGGTCACGCCAGGATTATCTTACTTTATTCCAAAACCACCGTCGTCAGGATCTCAGCGACCTCTTTTATCTCTTGTATTATGAACCGACGACAGAAGACGATGCTTTTGTTCTCGCCGGAGAACAACTTCGTTACGCCCTGAAATGCGTAAAGAAGGCGCAGAATGATCCTCAGAATATTGCCCAGCAAAGGTACATTCCCCGTACACTGAAAAAAGATGGGTCTCTTGGTCTGGTTGGCCCTAACGACTGGTGCTCCGGTTTCTTCCCAGGCTCATTGTGGATGATGTATCAATATACGCATGATGACTTCTGGAGAGAGGAGGCTGTCAGCCAGACTTGGCCTATCGAACCTGCAAAGTATCGCACGAATACACATGATTTAGGATTTATCCTAAACAACAGTTTCGGAAAGGCTTATGAGATAACAAACGAACGCTCTTATCGGGATGTCCTGATTAAGGGATCTAAGAGCTTGATTACCCGTTTCAATAAGAACGTGGGCTGTATCCGCTCATGGGATCATCATCAAGACCGATGGCAGTTCCCGGTGATCATCGATAATATGATGAATCTGGAGATGTTGTTCCGTGCTACTCAGCTGACAGGTGATTCTATATATTGGAAGATTGCTGTCTCACATGCCAATACGACGATGAAGAATCATTTCCGTAATGATTATTCCTCGTTTCATGTCGTTGATTATGATCCGAATACAGGTGATGTAAGAATGAAATGTACCCATCAGGGTTATTCTGATGATTCCTTCTGGAGTCGTGGCCAGGGTTGGGGACTTTACGGCTATACGATGTGTTATCGTTTCACTAAAGATGCGCGCTTTTTGCAACAAGCCAGGAATATAGCTGATTTTGTGATGGGGTGGAAATTACCTGCAGACAGTGTCTGCTATTGGGATATGAAATGCCCGGAGATTCCCAATACCCAGCGTGATGCCTCTGCTGCCGCCCTTATCGCCTCTGCTTTATACGAGTTGAGTGAATACGTTCCACAGCATCTTTCTTCAAAGTATGTGACGTATGCTAATGGTATCGTGAATGGCCTTTCTAAACATTTCACTGCAGAGGTGGGGACAAACGAAGGATTCCTATTATTGCATTCTGTAGGTTCTCGTCCAGGTAACTCTGAGGTGGATGTTCCTCTCAACTATGCAGACTATTATTATCTGGAGGCTCTCTCAAGAAAGGTAAAACTTAATAAAGGAAAATAGTTCATGAGACGTTTCATAGCTTTTTATTGTTTGTTGTTCGTATCCGTCAGTCTCTCTGCCACAGCTATCTATGGCGAGAAGAAAACCCGATTGTCCAGTGGTTGGGAGTTTGTCAGGCAGGAATTGTCTGGCATTGATGATGTGATAGAGTCGGAGAAGGCTGCTAACATGTCGTCAAAGCCATCGTGGCAGAAGGTGTGCCTTCCTCATTGTTACAACAGTGATGATGCCGTGGCGCCGGATGTGCCTTATTATAAAGGTATAGGCTGGTATCGCATCACATTACCCATTGATAACCCCTACCGTGACGGGCGCACGATCCTGGAGTTTGAGGGTGCGGGCCAGAAGGTGCAGGTGTATGTTTACGACGAACTGGTGGCTACTCATGTGGGTGGTTATGATGCGTGGATGGTGGATATCACAGATGCCGTCGCCCGTTTTAAGAAGCATGCCGCTGCAGAAAGGTTTAAGGGAGGTGTCCCTGTGGCTGTCCGTTGTGACAACCGTCATGATGAAGAACTGATCCCGAGCGACCTTTCCGACTTCAATCTCTACGGAGGCATCTACCGTCATGTCAATCTGGTCTATCTGCCGAAGGTGGGCGTGGAGCAAATCCATGTCACTCCTACATTAAGCAATAAGAGGAAGAAAGGATCGCTCTCGGTGAAGATGCAGTTGTATAACCCGCTCCATCAGCAGGGAGGCACGTGGTCATACGTGATCAAAGATCCTATGGGAAAGGTGGTGGCTCGTGCAGAGAACCTGTCTGTAACCGACAATCACGGCGCCTCTCCGGCAATCACACTGAAAGGCAAACCCCTGCTCTGGGATGTGGATAACCCACAGATGTACACCTGCGTGCTGACCCTACATGCCGCCGGTGAACAACAAACCTTTGAGGTTCCATTCGGTTTCCGGGAGACCCAGTTCGTGGAGCACGGACCGTTTATGCTCAACGGTAGACGACTGTTGTTGCGTGGCACACACCGTCATGAGGATCATGCGGGTGTGGGGGCTGCGATGACGGATGCGCAGATGCGACAAGATATGCTGCAGATGAAGGAGATGGGTGTCAACTTTATCCGTCTGGGCCATTACCAACAGAGTGACCTGATCCTCCATCTGTGCGACTCTCTCGGCATCTTAGTATGGGAGGAGTCGCCCTGGTGTCGTAACTATGTCACCAGTCAGTCGATGAAAGAGATGTCAAAACGTATGCTGCGACAGATGATTCTGCAGCATTACAACCACCCCTCGGTGATGCTGTGGGGCATGGGTAATGAGGTGGACTGGCTGCAGAAAGAACCTTATTTCGACAAACCAGTGGTGAGGGCATTCCTCAAAGAGATGGTCGATCTGAGTCATCAGTTGGATCCTTCACGCCTCACCTCCCTCCGCCGTTGCGACTTTGCCAGGGATATCGTGGATGTCTATTCACCCTCTATCTGGGCCGGGTGGTATAAGGCTAACTTCCATGACTATGCAAAGATGGAGCGCGAGGGCTTTGAGTCGGTTGCCCGCTTTATCCATGCGGAGTGGGGAGGCGACAGTCATGTGGGAAGACATGCCGACGGTGACTTCCAAGAGATATCTGTCGGTGATAAGAACAGCGACTGGTCGGAGTCGTATATCGTAAAACTCTTCGACTGGCATCTTAAAGAACAGGAGAAAATGCCGTGGTTGACAGGTGCCTGCTTCTGGACTTTCAAGGATTTCTCCACACCTTTGCGCCCCACCAATCCTATTCCTTACGTCAATCAAAAGGGCGTCGTCCAAAGAGACAATACCCCGAAAGAGAGCTTCTATGTCTTCCAATCGTATTGGACAGAGAAACCGATGGCGCATATCTACGGACATTCGTGGCCGGTGCGCCCTGAGCAGAAAGACGGACAGTATGAGATTCTGGTGTACTCTAATTGTGATGAGGTAGAACTCGTGGTTAACGGACAGTCACAGGGCGTGCGCCGTCGTAATACGGATGACTATCCCGCTGCCGGCTTCCATTGGAATGTTCCTTTGCGAAGTGGTGACAACAGCATCAAGGCTATCGCCCATAAGGGGAAGGTGATGCTCACTGATGAGATGCACCAACAGGTACAGACCGGCACTTGGGGCACCCCCTCGAAGATACAACTCAGCAAGATAACCCTGCCCGACGGGGCACCTGCCTTGCAGGCTCTGTTAGTGGATGCACAGGGGAAAATCTGTCTTGACTCACGTGATGTGGTGGAGTTTGGCAGCACCCGACCGGATGCGCTGTTGCAAAACCAAGGCACTGCCACCGGATCAAAGGTAATCCAGATGGCTAACGGACGAGCCGTCATCCGTGTGCTGAAGCATGATCGCAGTTGTGCCTTCTCCGCATGGCTGCGTAATAATCCTACCATCAGCAGTGAGGTGTTGGCATTCTGAGACGTAAGATCATTATTACCGGAAAGAGTCCTGATACTTAAAACTGGGAGTTTTAAGTATCAGGACTCCCAGTTTTAAGTATTAGGACTCCCAGTTTTATGTATTGGGACTATCAGTTTAATCTATTGTTTCTATAAGTCCGGACCCTTCGGACTCTCGCTGGTAATGATTAAATCCTATTTCCTTGTTGATATTACGATGACGCCGTTGCCACCTCGGTAGCCGTAACCTTCACCATCGCGGAGGATTTCTATGCGCTCGATGTCGGAGGCAGATACACGAGCATCGGCTTCTGCGCTCGATTCGAAATAGAGACCGTCGATAACGAAGAGGGGCTCCAAAGGACTGTTGCGAATGATAATCTTCGACCCATCGGTATTGTCGATCACCTTCACGCCCTGAATGTTGTATCGCAGGATGTCGTAGATGTTGGTGGCTGTCGACTCTTCTATCATCTCACGGGTGATGATATTATCGTTGGCGATATGGGCTTTCTTCCAGAGATACTCCTTCTCATAACTTTCATTGCCGCTTTTCACCACGAAGTTCTCTTTCTGGAGGATAACGGTGATGTCACTCATGTTACCGATGGGGATGATAGCGTCCTCTTTTCTGGAGACGGCGATGACAAGGGTGTCTTCGGGTGTGATGCCCTGAAGGGTGAACAGTCCTTTCGAATAGGTAATCGTTGATACCGATTTGTTCTTCAGTCTGACGGCTATCTTCTTGGCAGGTTTCCCCTTAGCATTGATGACCTGTCCTTTGAACTGCGCATAGGATGCTATGCTGCAGAACAGTAATAAAAGCAAAAATGATATTTTCTTCATAATCTTTACACGGGGGCTTGCGCACCCCCACGGGGGTTAACACCCCCGCCTATTCTGTGTCGCCCTAAAGGGCTATCCTTAAACCTACAAACTCTACACTCTACACTCTAAACCCTAAACCTTGTTTATTCTTCACTCTTCACTCTTCACTCTACACTTTACCACATGGTGGTGAATACCTTGGGAGATACGGAGATCATCACCCATCCCCATCGCAACAGTCGGTCTTCACTGGAACGCTTGAGGGCCACCATCGTGTCTGTTCCTCGCATGAAGGAATAGCCGGCGCTCAATCGTACATCCTTCATCAACTGGTATCTCACCGATGCCTCTATCTCGTGGCCTAATCCTTTCTTTGTATCTTCAATATCAGCAGCTACTGCCAGATAGTGATAAGCAAGATCTGCTGAAAGCTTGGGCATCGGTTTCCACTTACATCCCACGAAGTAATTCTGCAAACCGGGCGTAAAACTGGCATAGTAGGTGGTGAGGTAGAAGAAATCCATAGCTCCGTAGAACTTATGGTGGGAACCGAAGATTGAATTGAATCCCCGTACTTTGTCATGACGCATCATGCCGATCATCCCCTTGGGAGGCACATTGAAGTTCTTGTCACCACTCAGATAGTCATAGCCACCATAGACAGTAAGCTTTTCATTCGGCATGTACTGCAGTTTGGCGCTGGCCATCCAGGCACCGAGACGCAGTCCGTTCTCCTCTTTACCCATCTGATAGTAGAATGCCAGTTCGGCAGACAACTTCTTCGGATGATAGCGCAGATAGGTACCTATCAACTGCTGGTTGTACGTACAGGTATCGGAGTAATCAAGATTACTCTGCATGCCGATGTTCATGCCCAACAGGGAGATGCCGAGTGGCACCTTGGGTACGTCATAGTGATACCACAGGGCTTCCATGGCTTTGTAAGGCTGTATTCCACCGGTGAAGTAACTGCCACCGTTCATATTCTTGACATTCTGGTTGTAGGCACCCATCAGGTGGATCTTATGTCCTTTCTTCTCAAAACCCAGAACAAGCGCATCATGTGATGCAGCCGTCATAGCCCAGTGGTCGGCGCCGAAGATTCGCTGATCATCATAACTGAGGTCTTGCCGTCCTGCCTTGGCGAAAAGACCGTTTTTCGACTTCAGCTGCATCCATGCCTCATAGAGATTGAAACTACTGGATTCGTTACTTCCCCATGTACCACTATGCTGTGCGGTGACTCGGGTGGTGAGTCCTGCCCGCTCATATTGCATGCCGAGCAGTGTTCGTTCGATGACGAAAGCAGCGGTCTGTTCATCTTGAGTGTTGTTCAGTCCGCCATTACGAATCTCTCCACGGGTGAGCATGTTCACATCGATGGTGAACTTATTCTCCTTGGGTGGAGCTGTGGTGAGCGTATCGGTGCTTTGTTGTGCCCAGATATTTCCGGACAGCAGGAGGATGGTTGCCGTGAGGAATGTTCTCATGTGCAGAAAGGTTTTATGATACTGTTATGACGAATCGTTTTATTCGAACTCAAAGATATTGTTGAAGCCTGTCATACGGAACACGGCCTGGATATCCTCGTTGACATTCTTCAAAACCAGTCGGCTGCCGTGTGCCTTGGCTTGTTTGAGGATGCTCAGCATGATACGCAGTCCGCTGGAGGCGATATACTCCAGTTCGGTGCAGTCGATAATAATATCTCGGCCGTCGCTCTCGTAAAGCGGTTGCAGACTCTTTTCCACTTCCATAGCGGCAGCGGTGTCGAGCTCACCCGACAACGTTGCTATGATTTTTCCTTCGATCTCTTGAATAGTTGTTTTCATTATATAAAATATTATTAATTTCTATACGGGGGTTAACACCCCCTACGGGGATTTACATCCCCGCCTATGCTGTGTCGCCCCTACGGGGCTATCATTACACCCTACACTCTACACGGGGGTTAACACCCCCGCCTATGCTGTGTCGCCCTAAAGGGCTATCCTTAAACCTACAAACTCTACACTCTACACTCTAAACTTGTTTATTCTTCACTCTTCACTCTTCACTCTTCACTTTTTAGATTCTTCACTCTTCACTCTTCACTCTTCACTTTTTAGATTCTTCACTCTTCATTCTTCACTTAATACCCTACACCATCTTCTTCAGCGTAAGGATATTCCTTCCGTCAATACGTTCATAATTGATGGTGTCTACCAACTTGCGTGTCAGCAGGATGCCCAGTCCTCCGATAGGTCGCTCTTCAGCCGACAGACTGGTATCTGCATTCTTTGCTATGGTGGGGTCGAATGCCGCACCTTCATCACTGATCGTAAACTTGATACGTTGTCCGTTGAAGGCTGCCTCAACGAGGATATCCCCTTCTGTTTCCTGTGGGTAGGCATAACTCATCACATTGACTACCACTTCCTCGATGGCCAGTTGCAACTGTCGCATCACCTTCTTGTCGACACCTGTGGCTACGGTGAATTGCTTGACGAAGTCATTCAGTTGCGTCACCTGTCTGACATCGTTCTTCAGGGTGATCGACTGTTGTATGCTGTCGTCGACAGCTATCTGTTTGTAACAGATGGCCATCATGGTAAGATCATCACTCTGCTCGGCATCACCCACGAAGCGATTTACCTCTTCGGTCATCATGGAGAGCAGCTCTTTTGCTGTTATTGACGGGTTATCGTTAGAATGGTTTAATACCTGTTCTATCCGCTGCATCTTAAACAGTTCATGTTGTGCGTTCTTGGCTTCTGTCAGTCCGTCGGTATAAAGGAACAGGAAAGCCTTTTCGGGCAGGACATATTCCTCGTTCTCATACTTGAAGTCGCCGAAGACACCGATGGGGAGATTGGCCTTGACGGGTAGCAGTTTAGTGCCCTGTTCTTCACCAATTTGTACGATAATGGGGTTGTCATGACCGGCATTGCAATAGCGCAGTCGTCCGGTAGGCAGGTCAAGGATACCGAGGAAGAAGGTGATGAACATATTCGTGGTGTTGGCACGACTGAGTTCCTCATTCATCTCTTCCACGATGAAGGCAGGGTTAGTCTCATGTGACGTCGCCATACGGAACAGTTTCTGCACCATGGCCATGACGATGGCAGATGGCACACCCTTTCCCGACACATCACCGATACAGAAGAACAGTTTCTCATCACGGATGAAGAAGTCGAACAGGTCACCGCCCACCTCCTTGGCAGGTGTCAGCGAACCATATACGTCTACGTCTTGCCGTTCGGGGAAAGGTGGGAAATTCTTCGGCAGCATCGCCTCTTGTATGCCGTTGGCGATCTGCAGTTCTCTGCCGATACGCGCCTGCTTGATGCCCGCCTCTTGCAGTTTGCGTTCACTTCGTGCAAAACGATTGATGATAAAGAAAAGTATCAGTAATCCCGTGAGCATCATCAACGTATTGAGAAGTCGCATCCGTTTTACCGGCTCGTAGATCTCATCGTAATAGTTCACGGTGGCAACGATCCAGTGAGGTTCTTTTCTCAACGTGGTGAAGAAAATACATCCATTACGGCCGTTGCAGTAATTGTTGAAATTGACGCTTCTGCTTCTTTCGGTCGGCAGTGTCTTTCTGGCCGTCAGACTATCAAGGACAAGACCGACGAGCCCCTTCAGGTCTTTCTCCGTGGCTTTGCCTTCTGACGGTCTTACCACGATCTTTCCTTCTTGGGTAAACATCATACCGAAGGAGGAAGGAAAAACATGATAGGTATTGAGGGTGTCACTGAGCCAGGAAAGGTCGAGGTCCAGTCCGCATGCTGCCACCACACGGTCATTCTCATCAATCAGGGGATAGGTAAAGGTGGTAAGGGTGTCACCATCGTATTCATAGGGATCGCTCCACAGTTCTTTTCTCTCGTTCACAGCCTTGATGAATGCCGGGTGCTTATTGTAGTCATGATCCTCAACAGCCAACTGCTTCACGGTGATAATCCCATTTTCCTTGCTGGCATAAGGCTCGAAAAGAACTCCCTTCTGTGGGTAATAGTTGGGCACGAAGGCAATACATCCTCCTACGATCTGTTTGTTGGCGGCTATCAGTCGGCCGGTAACATCGAACATCGCATCAGGATCTTTCAGATGCGTCTGTATGTCCCATAGATGTTCCTGCAGGGTGGCCTCCGCCTTGTCGAGGTTATTGGCAATGATGAGTGACTTGAATCCCAATTCCGTTCTGACACGGCGTTCTACAGCCTCGCGCTGGATGTTGCGCATGGAGTAATACTGAATGATGCCGATCAACTCTAAAAGCACAGCAGCACAGATAATAATAGCCAATCTGGTTCCCGTCTGTCCTTTCAGGTATCGTTTTATTTTATCGAGACCTTTTGCCATAACTTAAGAAGGTATCACTTGTTGAATAATCTACTTGCAAAAATATCAATTATTATAAAAGATACAAGTGTGAAAAATGCTAAATAACAATAATGAGAGAGTATGCATTGTTAAATATAATTAACAGTATATATGCATGGTTTAAATCCAGCCGTTCCCTTGGTGCCTGAATAATAAATACCTGACCGATAGACTATTTGCAAGAAAATTTTATGTAAACGTTTGCAATAGTCATTTATTCTTTTTATCTTTGTGCCAAAATATGTATAACATTTATGACCGAGAAACTGGATTATAAGAGAAGGAGCTTATGCGAGGCGGTAGAGAAAGCGCTCAATCTGAGGATGCGTACGCCCAGGGACTTCGTTTTCCTGCATGACCAGATCTTCAGTAAGTTGGGCGTAATGATCTCCCCAACGACCCTCAAGCGGATATGGGGATACATCACGGTGGAGAGCACGCCGCGCGATTCCAGTCTTACAGTCTTGGCGCAATTCGTCGGATATACGGATTATGAAACGTTCTGCGAAGACTTGACCGACGATGATCCTCCCAGTGCACCCATTCTCGGTATGCGTTTGCCTATCGAGGAACTCTCTGTGGGCGACCGTATCATCCTTCGTTGGGATCCCTTGCGGGTGTGCGTCATAGAGTCGATGGGTCATTCGGCTTTCCGGGTGATCAGTTCTGAGAAGACCCATCTGCAGCCCGATGATACGTTCTCTTGCTCCACCATTATCGAAGGAGAGCCCATGTATCTCGATAACCTTGTACAAGGCGACCATCTTCCTGTGGGTTATGTCTGTGGCAAGAAGGGTGGCATCTCCTATGAAGTAATCCATTGATACCATGACGATCGACAACGATCTTTCGGCTTCTGGCTACATGACCAGTCAGTATGAGGGCATCAACCATGAGTTCACCGAACTGCAGGAGTTGCCCTCACGCGGTTATTGCGGTTTGATGAAAGCCAAGCGCTACGGTCGTTGGTTCCTGTTGAAATACCTCAAACCCGAATATCGCACGCAGGCTGTCTATCAGCAGATGCTGCGTAAGGAGTTTGAGATCCTGATGACATTGGTGCACCCTTCTGTCATGCAGGTCATCGGTATGGAGGATGTGCAGATGCTCGGTCAGGGAAAGGTGACCTGCCTGATTACCGAATGGATCGATGGTGTTACGCTGAAGGAGTTTATTGCTTCCAATCCTAATAAACAGGAGCGGGTGAAGGTGGCTACGGAGATTGCTGAGGCCTTATCTTATATACACTCTCAGCAGATTGCCCATCGTGACCTGAAACCGTCGAATATCATGGTCACGCACAATGGTCATAATGCGAAGATCATCGACTTCGGACTGGCAGATACCGATGCGCATGCCATCCTCAAACAGCCTGCAGGTACAGTGCGTTATATGGCTCCCGAGCAGATGACCTCCTCGGTGTCCGATTGTCGTAATGATATCTACAGCTTCGGACTGATCTTAGAGGAGCTCCACTTAGGCCGTATCTATCAGGGTGTGGTACGTAAATGTCTGTTGCCGGTAGAGCGTCGCTATCAGAATATGGACTTGGTTGTTGCCGATATCAAGAGGCGACAGAAGAACTGGTGGGGAGCCATCGCCTTGGCTGTAGGGATACTGTTGCTGACTGCCTTCCTGTGGACACAACTAAAAGACACGCAGAAAGATACTGAGCGACTGAACCGCAATGCCCATGCGCTGAATCAAGAGATCAAAGAACTGAAAGGCGAGCAGATCAAGTTTGAGGATCCGCAGGTAAAACAGAAATGTATCGACAACTGGGATACGGATGGTGACGGGGAATTGAGCTATGCAGAGGCAGCTGCCGTGAAGACACTCGGTAATGTGTTTACCAATGATATCTTTATCAATTATTTTGACGAACTGGAGTATTTTACCGGTCTCAATGAGATTGCCCGTGATGCTTTCAATGGTTGTGCTAACCTTCGATCTGTCAAACTGCCCAATACGATTCTGAGCATCCGCCAGAATGCCTTCCGGGGCACGGGTCTTTACTCTATCGTTATCCCTCAGAGAGCAATTACCTTTGGCGATCATGTCTTAGAGGACTGCCAGAATCTTGAGACTGTGATTGATCTTGCCTTTAATCCACAGTCAACCAACGATGGTTCCCATTTGTTTCAGAACTGTCCGAACCTTACGACCATCTTTGTTCCCAAGTTAAGGGTGGAATGGTATCAGACATTGTCAGATTACAATTGGAATGAGTGGAAAGACATTATCCGTGATGTGATTCCCTTCCAAGATCCACAGGTAAAGAAAGTCTGTGTCATCAATTGGGATCATGACAAAGACGGTGAACTGTCTGTTGATGAGGCGATGGCCGTTGAGGATTTAGGAAAAGTCTTTACAGGTAATGCCTATATCCGGTCGTTCAATGAATTGAAATATTTCACGGCACTCAAGACAATAGGAATGTATGCCTTTATGGGTTGTATGAATCTGGAAAGTATCCGGTTACCGCAGTCCATCCGTGTGATCGACCAATATGCCTTTGCGAATTGTAGAACCTTGAAAAAAGTGGATTTCCCTGACCAAATGGAATCTGTCAACCACATGGCCTTTATGGGTTGCCATCAGTTAGACTCTCTTTTTATCCCTGCAAGTGTCAATAGCTGGTCGTATGATGCTATCTATGGTTGTCGTTCATTAAAGACTCTTAGGGTGAGTCCTGGAAATCCGTATTACGATAGTCGTGAAGACTGTAACGCCCTTATCCGGACCAGAGATAATCAACTGATCAGTGCAGCTTCAGATTGCAAAGTCCCTGATGGTGTTGAGTCAACAAGTCCTATGGCTTTTACTGGTACCCATTTTAAGATGTTGGCCTTCCCGGCAAGCGTGAAACTGCTGGGCTCCTGGGGATTGAATGCCGTGCCAATCACCTATGGTGTGATGATGGAGTCGCCCATTCCTCCCCGATATAATTATCAAGGTGGGTGGTTTGCTATCTTCCGTTTAGATGAACAGATGCCCACTATCTATGTACCTTATGGCTCGATAGATGCCTATCGGAAAGCATACGGCTGGAGCTTGTATGCCAAGAATATGGTGGAATATCCGGCGCGCCCTACCTTCAAGTCTACCTATGGTCATCTTCTCATGCCTGCTACCACCCTCATCGACTCCATCCCCAAGTTCGACATGGGTAAATATGCTGTTGATCCGAATAAGGTCAAGTCGGAGTTTAATGTGGAATAGTAGTATGGCTTAATCTTGAACAGATGAGCGAATTGTTTCAACGCAACAAGTCTACCATTTCACGACACATTAAGAATGTGTTTGAAGAGGGTGAATTGAATCCTGATGCAACAGTTGCTTTTTTCGCAACAGTTCAAACAGAGGGGAAAAGAAAGGTAGAACGGGATATCGCTTACTATAATCTTGATATGATTATTAGTGTGGGTTATTATTTCTGAACTATCTATAAATGATCTAATTCATTTTTGTGAAGTAAATGTCTCTTTTTTAAAAAAAACTTTGTAACTTAGCGGCCGATATGAGTAAAAACCTTTATATCATCAGTGGGTGTAATGGTGCTGGCAAAACAACCGCTTCTTATACTGTGTTACCTGAAATCTTAGATTGCAGGGAATTTGTTAATGCAGATGAAATTGCCCGTGGCCTTTCACCTTTTAATCCAGAAAGTGTTGCTATTGAAGCTGGTAGACTGATGTTGCAGCGAATTAATTACCTTTTAGAAAAAGAAATGACGTTTTCTATTGAGACGACGTTAGCTACCCGATCATATATTAGTCTTGTTCATAAAGCTCAAAAAAAAGGATATATTGTGAGGGTTCTTTTTTTCTGGCTTAATTCACCTGATTTAGCCGTGCAGCGAGTAGCTGAACGGGTGGCTAAAGGTGGACATAGTATCCCAGAGCCTATCATTAAACGTAGATATGCTTCAGGTATTAAGAACCTTTTACATTTATTTATGAGTGAAGTTGATTACTGGGATATTTATGATAACAGTGAAATTCCTCGCAAACAAATAGCTTGTGGAGGAAAGGATGTGGAAACAACTATTTATGAAAAATCACTATTTTCAAAAATTCAAGAATATGTCAAATAAAGAAGTAATAGAGTTTTCTGAGAAATTGAAACGAGGTTTAGAGATTGCTGAACGGAAGATGCTTGAAGAAAAGGCTATGCGTGGTGAGGATGTCATTGTTTCTTCAGACGGTAAGACTTTTCAGCATATTCCTGCTAAACAGTTTATCACAGGTGTCCGGTAACATAAATGGTATTTTAACCATTTGGATAGTTCTTTAACAGAATTATCCCTTTTTTCGTCCTTCAAATGAAAAAGGACCAAATTGGACCAAAATATTCAGAATATTTATTATATTTTTGCAGCGTTATAGCGTGGTGACTCGCACATAGCGCTGTGCAACCCAAATTCAGCTCACACCGCGGCAACATTTGCGAAAAGGAAAATCTCGGGGACTGGCTCTACCCAATGCAGTTATCGTTATCGTTGTTGAAATGTCCCTGCCATAGTCCGTCACAATGATATTAGTATAACTTTGCAGAGTAGTATTCTGTGTTTAAAAATCAGCGAAATTCAAAAATAATTTCTCTTTTTCGCTGATTTTTAAGTCTAAAAAGCATGAGTCTAAACCTGGAAAGTTTTGAGAAAGAGCAAAAGAAACTTAAAGGGAATAATAACAAAGAGTAGTAATAGTTTTTTCTGGTTTATTTCTTTTTCCTTAATTCCGCAGCACTTTAGTTTAACTATTTTTATAAGTTCCTGAGCAACAAAAAGTTGCCCAGGATTTTGCCATGTCAGATTTTTCACTTACCTTAGTGCTGCAAATCAAGACAAGCAAAA